>Ga0209540_10000026_pt1 | contig 198505 bp, 158 predicted proteins | sample BarGraIncu01121A_FD_184501 | JGI IMG/M metagenome (GOLD analysis project Ga0209540, IMG submission 184501) | Arctic peat soil microbial communities from Barrow, Alaska - Barrow Graham LP Incubations 011-21A (SPAdes) (version 2) | ecosystem: Environmental > Terrestrial > Soil > Wetlands > Peat...
ACTGCTAATACTATTACTGTGAATGCTAACGGAACTTTATATGTCAATGCCGGTACATTATCAACTTCCGGAATATCATCAGATGGAAGCATTAATGTTCTGGACGGAACAATTACTTCTTCAGGGGGTATACAATTAAATACCGGAGCAACACTTACACAAACAGGTGGAACAATGAATGTTCACGACTTTACACCAAATAATGGCACTTTCAATCAGAATGGTTCAACTGCTGTATTGAGAATATATCACTATTGGAAACCTACAGGTACACACATATTTAACTCAACCAGTGGAACTGTTCAATTTTCATATACTGCTGGTAACGATTTCAGAAATACTAACGTTCAATTTAATAATATAATCGTTGATACCGGTATTGACCCTAAATTTGATCAAGATAACAGCATAGTAAAAATATCCGGAAATTTTACCAATAATAATTCTACATTAACAAGCAGCGACAAGGCAACATTTATTTTTAACGGTACTGGAACCCAGACAATAACCAGCAGTTCTTCAGATGTGTTTACTAATTTAACTATAAATAAAAGCAGCGGGGTTGTTATGCTTTCTTCAAGCATTAACGTTTTAGGTACTCTCGTTATGACTTCAGGAAATATTAATACAGGTGCAAATATATTAACTTTAGGAACAAGTACGACTGCACTGGGTACATTAACCTGGACAAGCGGTAATATCATAACAGGTTCTACAGGCGGCTTTAAAAGATGGTTTGCAGCAAGTACGGTTTCAAATGTAATTTTTCCAGTTGGAACATCAAGCACTTTAAATACAATGACTTTATCTTTTACCTCCGCACCGACTTCCGGCGGCACACTTACTGCAAAGTATATAGCATCTGACCCGGGAACTAATTCAACACCTCCAATTAATGATAACGGATATACTGTGAACACATATAGTCCGACCGGTTACTGGCAAATTGTTAATTCAGGTATTACCGGTGGTACCTATACAATAGGGCTCAATGGACAGGGATTTAATATTGGCGGTGTATCAATACTTAATTATCAACTTTTAAGAGTATTATATAGAGCATCGTCAGGTAGCACATGGCAAGTACTCGGAACCCATGTTAACGGAACAGGAACAAACAATAATCCGACAGCTTCAAGATCAGGACTATCAGTATTTAATCAGTATGCATACGGTGGTAACATGGTTGATAACCCATTTCAAAGTGCACTGCCGGTAGAATTAACATCATTTGCAGCGTCAATTTTTGGAAGAGATGTTAAATTAAATTGGGTAACAGCAACAGAAACAAATAATTCCGGTTTTGAAATTCAGCGTTCAATGCAAAATGAAAATAACTGGGAAAAAGTAGGATTTGTAAAAGGTAACGGAACAAAAAATACACCAACAAATTATACTTATACAGATTCAAAATTAAATACAGGAAAATATCAATATAGATTAAAACAAATAGATTATAATGGAAATTACGAATATTTCTTACTTAATGGATTTGTAAATATTTCAAATGCCAGCAAATACGATTTATCACAAAATTACCCTAATCCTTTTAATCCTGTTACTAATATCGATTATGAATTACCACTGGATTCAAAGGTAATGATTAAAGTGTATGATATATCAGGGAGAGTAATTTCAGAATTAGTGAATTTACAACAGAAAGCGGGATTCTACACGATACAGTTCAATGCTTCGAATATTGCCAGCGGAAATTATTTCTACCAAATGATTACCAATGCAAACGGAAATTCAACAACAATAACCAAAAGAATGATCGTCATTAAATAAGATTGTTTTCTATTTCTCTCTTTCTTAGTTAGGGGAACTCTTGCGAGTTCCCCTTTTTATTTTTGAGCCTCTGGACAAACTCCGTAAAAAGAAAGCAAAGAAATAAAAGAAGTTAAATCCTATCGGGTTTTTAAACTTTTTGAGTGAATATTAAATAAAAAAAATGTTAACTTTATTAATAATTAATAAATTGAATATTTTTAAATGAAAATATCTATTCTTTCTCTTGTTGCTTTCTTATTTATGCTTAACCTATCTTTGGCACAGGAAAAAAGGTTACAGGCTCCAAGAGTGATGGCTAAGATTAAAACCGGCAATTATGCACAAATACCAGATGTTAATTACACTTATGTTAATCCAAATACGACTACAAAATTTTATTTCACAACATCCGGAACGCTCTCAGTATCTCCAAATATAAGAGTGCTTCCTAATTCAAATCAACAAAACGAAGTAATACTGGTCAGCAGTCCTGTAAATCCATTGATAATGTTTGGCTCTGCAAATACTACAGTCGGTTCAACTTACGGACAAGGTATGTATTTAACAACAAACGGAGGTGTAACCTGGTTTGGCAGTGATATATTACCAAATCTTCCAGACTCGACTTCAGACCCTGCACCAATTATTGACAAGAATGGGGTATTAATTTTCACAACTCTGAATATGATCAGCGCCAATATTGCAACTTTGATATCTAATTATTCCACAAACAACGGGACTACGTGGTCAAATTATACAACTATTACAAGTGTCAATTCAGATAAAAATATGATTGGTACTGATGATGCACCAACAAGCCTTTATTACGGCAGGACTTATTCTGTATGGAGCAATTTTGCACTTGCTCAACCGCCGATCATGGTATCCTGGACTACTAACAGCGGAATAAGCTGGGGAACTCCGATACAAATTGATAATCCTATCTCCGGACATTATTCACAGGGTTCTGATGTTATTGCAGGTCCGCAGGGTAATGTTTATATCTGCTGGGCAGCACCATTATTATTATCTCCTTACACTGAAGATTATGCCGGATTCGCAAAATCAACAAACGGAGGTCTAACATGGACCGTTAATCAGAATATTTTCGATATGAATGGTATCAGCTCATCATCATTCAATGGCTGGGGTGTAAGAGTAAACAGTTTTCCGAGAATAGGTGTTGATAAAAGCGGCGGTCTGAGAAACGGATGGATTTATATTGTGACATGCGACCAAAATATTACTCCCGCCGGTAGTGACCCGGATATCGTACTTCACCGCTCAACAGACGGAGGTATAACATGGTCAGCGGGAATAAGAGTGAATCAGGATGCAATGAATAACGGAAAAGTTCAGTTCTTCCCTGCTATCAATGTTGATGCTTATGGCGGAATTAATATTGTTTATTACGATAACAGAAATTATCCTTCAGTGGGCGACTCTTGCGAAACTTTTGTTTCCCGTTCTATTGACGGTGGAAATTCCTGGACTGATATAACAGTGAGCGATCACAGATGGAAAGTGAAACCGGAATCGAATTTTGAGCCTTATATGGGTGACTATATCGGAATTACATCCTCTAATAATAAAGTATGGCCTTTCTGGTTTGACGATAAATCCGGTTCGATGCAAGCCTGGACTGCTTCAATTGACTTAGGTCCCGCAATTACCCATACTCCGCTCGGGAATACAGAAACTATTACTGGAACAAGAGCTGTGAATGCAATAATTACTCCCGCAGGTTCCGTAATAATTCCTTCTTTGACAAAATTATATTATTCAAAAAACACTACTACATTCACAGATAGTCTGGAAATGACTAATTCAGTCGGAAATAACTGGACAGGAAATATTACATTGAGCGGAGCTGGAACTTACCGATATTATTTAAAAACAGTTGACTCATTAAGCAGAATATCAACTTCTCCGGGAGGTGCTCCGGGATTTTATCATACGTTCATTGCAGCTCCTGATACGATTAAACCTATTATCACTCATTCCCCTTTACAAAACACTCCGAGAAGTCTCTGGCCGGTTTTATTATCTGCAACGGTTACAGATAATATAGGTGTGGATTCGGTATGGGTGAAATGGTACAAAAATAATCCTTCAACCGGACTAAACAGATTTAACCTTAATACAACAAGCGGCAGTCTTTACTCCGGATTGTTTAATTCCGATACAAATCAGGTGAATTATTATGATTCGATTTATTACAGAATTTTCGCAAGAGATAATTCTTCAAATCACAATTTAGATTCTACTTCATTGCATTCTTTTAAATTGATTGCACTTACAACTTCATGCATCGGTTCAGGTTCAGTAAGTGTAGGATACCCCTTCTACACATTCTATATGGATTCAAGAACTGATTTGCTTTATCTCGCAAGCGAAATATCATCCGGCGGAGGCAGTCCTGGAGCTATACAAAAAATCGCATTCAATATAATCAATCCTGCAGCACAGGTTATGAACGGATTCCAGGTGAAAATGCAGAGTTTTGCCGGTTCATCAATATCAGGGTTCACTTCGACCGGTTGGACTACGGTTTACGACGGAACATATTCCATAGCAGGAGCCGGTTGGCAGGATATCACATTGCAAACACCGTTTACCTGGAACGGAACAAGTAACCTTTTAATAGAGATTTGTTTTAACAATAATACAGTCGGTCCCAACTCAACCGTTTATGCAACACCATCAACGGGAACAGTTGCTCACAATCATCTGGATCTCGAAACCGGTGATGGATGCGTGGATATAACCTCACCGAATTCATCTTACACTGCAAGACCAAATATGTGCTTTGTTATCAGTATAAATTCGGTTGGAATAAATCCGGTTGTTACAACGGTACCCGCAGTATTTAATCTGAGCCAGAACTATCCGAATCCGTTCAATCCCGTTACACAAATTAAATTTGATATTGCGAAACAGGGATTGACGAAGTTAATAATCTATGATGTACTCGGCAGAGAAATAACTACATTAGTAAATGAAGTAAAATCACCGGGGAGTTACATAGTAGATTTTGATGCGTCATCACTTGCAAGCGGGATTTATTTTTATAGATTGACGGCAGAAGATTTTAATGCTGTGAAGAAAATGATTCTGATTAAATAGCAAGTTGAATCACAAATTTATTTGTGATGAAATCCCGATAAAGTAGTGTATCGGGAGTATTGATATAATAAAAATTAAAAATAAAAAAGAACTACATAATAACGAAGCAAGGGAACAGTAAAGCTCCCTTGCTTTTTTATTCCTACTTATTTTTCAAACTTTATTTGTTGATCCTTCAATTGAAACGTAGTTTCAGATTTAAGTGCGTTCCAAATTCAATTGGGAAACGATGAGAAATAAAAACTGTGTGAAAAATTATTTTATCAGCACCATTTGTTTTGTATCCATAAATTTTCCTGTGTTTCCGGTCAGATTGTCTGCTTCTATTCTGTAAAAATATATCCCGCTTGAAAGGTTTCCGGCATTAAAATCATATTTGTATTCCCCTGCACTTAAGTTATTATTTACTAAATTAGTCATTAACCTCCCGTTTATATCATAAATGTTTAGTTTAACAAATGATTTTTCCTGAATACTAAATTTAATACTGGTAACAGGGTTGAACGGATTCGGAAAATTCTGCGATAGTTCAAACTTATTAGCAACAGTTTCAATTTGCCGGATTCCTACTGATGGGGTCGCTACGAAATTTCCTGTCATTCCCATTAAAACATGAAAAGTACATTCATAGTTATATGTTCCGGGCACTTGTATTACATAACTAAATGAAGTAGAGGTGCTGTTTATCGGTGCATCCCATGTAGCCGCTCCCGCCGGAACTGTCACCGAAGTTGTTGTATGGATTCCTGAATCCCACACCCATTTTACGGTATCTCCGACAACTGCATCAGTGACAGAACTCGGAACAAAAGTCCTGCTCAATCCGGGACCGACAGTAATTGTTATTATTCGGGCGTAAATTGTAGTAGAAATAAATAAACCAAGAATGAGGAAAAAAATTATTTTTTTCATAAATTTTAATTAAATTTTCTTATATTTGGAAAACAAAACCAAAATAATTCTTTGTTAGTTCCATATAATTTGGTATTTTCTAACAATTTTGCCATAATAAAATTTTCCGGTTTTTTAATCGCTATTTTAAATTTTTAATTGGTTATTTTGTATAATGTTAACATTTAATATTATATATTTTGACTCACATATTGCTTGTTAATCTGTTTTTCGAACTCAAATTAGATAATTTAAGGATCCTAAATTTTGCCGAAGGAAGAAATAGAAATAATATCCGGAATATTAAACAATGACAAAGAAGCTTTTAAGCGATTCATCGAGCAGCATCAGAAATTTGTAATAAATGTATGCTATAAATTTGTGAACAATGCAGATGATGCTAATGATATTGCACAGGAAGTATTCATAGAAGTTTTCAGGACAATTAATAAGTTCAGAAATGAATCAAAGATATCCACCTGGCTCTATCGAATATCCGTTAACAGGTCAATTAATTTTTTACGGGATAATAAAAAGTACCGGGAAACAGAAAGATATTCGGTAGATCCCGGAATAATATCAAATTTTTCCTCCGATTCCGATAATACTGCCGATGCCGGATATATTAATAAAGAAAGAAAATTAATTTTAGATAAGGCTATTGATTCTTTGCCGGAAAAGCAGAAAACCGTATTTATTCTTAATAAAAATGAAGCCCTAAGTTCAAAAGAAATCAGTGAGGTACTTGGACTTTCAGTAAAAAGCGTTGAGTCATTAATCGCGAGGGCTAAAACGAACCTGCAAAAAATTCTAATCGAATACTACAAATGATTTTTTTATGTGAAATATTCTTAAAAATGACGGGGGTTTTTCGATTAATCCGTGTCTAATATGAAAGAGGAAAATTATGGACTGTAAATATATACAAAATAATCTTGTTCAATACACCGAAAATGAACTTTCCGTTGATAAAATAGACGGAATAAAAGAACATCTCGATTCCTGTAAAGAATGTTCTGATTTATTCAGAGAGATTTCCTTAACATACGATATTTTAGGAGATAAAGAGGAAATCGAACCGAAAGCTTTTTTTGCAGAAAGCGTATTAAGTAAAATGCTTCGTGAAGAAGAGTTACAACTGACTGAATCATCTGTTTTCGATAATCTCTTCTCGAAATATTTTAAAGAAATTGCTTATTCCGCACTCACTTTTATTGTTCTTCTGACGATTGTATTCTACTTAAGTGAAGGCACTTTTATTTTTAGTTCTTTATCCGACAGTGATTTTCTGACATCGGATAATATCTCAAGTTTGTTTTTTGAATAATAATATTAAATTAATTTAAATGAAAAAGAAATCGGTAATAATGCTCCTGAGTACGCTCATTATAGGTATAATAATCGGAGCCGCCGCAATGAACTTTATTTCACATCGCAAATTTAAATCTTTTTCCGAAACCCCTACCAAAGAAAACATATCTAAAAAGATAGTTCGTATGGTAGACCCGGATGAGGCACAACTTAAACAGATTCAGCCGGTAATAGATAAATATTCGGAAAAAGCATATATACTTTCAAAAGAGAATATGGGTAAAATGTTCAATTCTTTTGACTCTTTATATATAGAGCTAAAACCATTTTTGAATGATAAACAAAAACAGAATTTCGAAAAAAAAATTAATCATATAAAAACAGAATTTGGGAAATAAAATATGTTGATAAAAAATATAACCTTTTGTGTAATATCATTATTTGTAATAAATTTTTTCACCAGCAGCAGTATCATTGCTCAGGATAAAAAGACTTTTCCTGTCATTCAGGGGAAAATTACCGGGAAAGTTTTCGATAAAGATTTAAATGCGCCGATTGAATCCGTAACTATACAACTTTTCAAAGCAAAAGATTCTTCCCTTGTAACAGGAACTACAACAAACTCAAAAGGCGAATACACGCTTGACACCAAAGGCGGAAGATTTAAACTCAAGGCAAGCTATATCGGTTACAATACCGCAGTCATAATCAATATAATGGTAACACCCGAGAATAAAGAAATCGCACTCGAAACTATTAAACTTGAATCCGGCTCAACGACAATAACCGAAATTGATGTAACGGCAGAAAGAAGTTATTACGAAGCAGGAATTGATAAAAAAATATATAACATTGATAAAGATTTAAATGCTCAGGGCGGGAATGCTCTCGACGCTTTAAAAAACATACCGTCTGTAGCGGTTGATATAGACGGAAACGTTTCAATGCGGGGAAGCGGAAACCTTAATGTACTTATCAACGGAAGGAAGTCGAATTTTGCAGGGGACATCACTTCACTTCTGGAACAAATTTCTGCAGATCAAATTGAAACTATCGAAATTATCACAAATCCCTCTTCCAAATACGACCCCGAAGGAAATGCAGGAATAATCAACATCATTCTGAAAAAAGAACAGGAAGCAGGATATAACTGGACTTTGAATTTAAATTCCGGTACGGGAGATAAATATAACGCTTCTACAAGTCTCGGGATCCGTAAAGGTAAATTCAATTTCTCAGTAAACTATGGCTTAAGGTCATTCCGGATGGGAGGAAATGGTAACAGTTTCAGGAAAAATCTATTAAATGATTCTATTCCTTTTTTCCAGCAGAATTCAATTTCATCCAATAAAATGCTTTCGAATATCGGGGGATTAGGTATAGATTATGATTTTAATAATAAAATATCTCTCGGCTTTTCGGGCAGATATAATTACAGAACACGTAACAGTTTCAATAAATCAGATTATGCAAATCTTTTGTTAAATTTGGATCCGCTTTCTTCTTATGAAAGGAATAATTTTGATGGTGAAACCGGCAACGGATTTGATTTATCGCTTGATTACAGAATGAAGTTCGACAAACCAAAGCAGGAATTAACGGCACTTGTTAATTATAATTTCAGGAAGGAAGATCAGACACTGAATATCAACGAACAGGATTTCGCAGGGAGTGGAACTCCCTTATTACCTCTTTATCTGGAAAATGATTTTACTACCGATAAAGATTACGACGGAGTTATTCAGGTCGATTATTATCATCCGCTCGGAGAAGATGCAAAACTTGAGTTCGGATATAAAAGTGATTTTACAAAGATGAAATCTGATTTCAGAGCGGACGTATTTGATTTTAACCAACAAGCGTGGATAAATAATGCCAATGTATTGAACAATTTCGAATATAATACAAGCGTTCACGCATTATATGGTATATACGGTACTAAACTTGGTTCATTTGCATTCCAGGTGGGCTTGAGGGCTGAGCAGACTTTTACTAAATCCGACCAGATAACACAGAACAAGAGTTTTGATAAAAACTATTTCAGTATATTTCCAAGTGTTTATCTTACACAAAGTCTCTCAAAAACTCAGGATATTCAGTTAAGTTACACGAGAAGAATAAACCGTCCCCATTCGTGGTTCCTTAATCCTTTTATAGACTATTCAGACCCGCAGAATCTCAGGGTAGGAAATCCCGAATTGAATCCGGAATATATAAACGCTGTTGAACTTGGTTATCTGAAATACTTTAAGAGTTTTTCGGTCACATCTTCAATCTTTTACAAACTTACTAACGATGTGATAAACAGAATTACTACTCTTACGGATAGCAATGTTACAATGACTACATTTAAAAATCTGTCTAAATCAAGCTCTTACGGATTTGAATTTATTACCTCAGGACAACTTCTTAACTGGTGGTTTTTGAATGGTAATTTCAGTTATTATCGTTCAATTGTTCAGGGAAATTACGGAGCAGGAGAGCTTGATAACAGCAGTTATACTTGGAGTGCCCGAGTGAATTCAAGTTTTTCCTTCCCGAATCTTTTCGATTTACAGATTGCTTATAACTACAACGGAAAGAATGTAACGGCACAGGGCACGACCGAACCATTCCAGTCTGTCGACCTTGCTTTAAAACGGGATTTCCTGAATAAAAGGATTACACTGGGATTCCGTGTAAGCGATGTTTTCAACTCATTCAAATTTAATTCAACATCAATAGGTACAGGTTTTGAAATTACAAATTCCAGAAAAAGGGATTCGAGAGTTGCATTCCTGACATTCACCTACAGACTTGGAGATGATAAAACTATGAATAAGAAAAAACCAAAAAAAGACGATAACGAAGATAACGGAAATCCGGAAGATTATTAATATTGTATTTTTGGGAAAGGTTCCTTTTCCATTTAAAAGATAAACATCCGATGACAAAAAAAAGTCATCGGATGTTTTTTTATAAAAAAATAAAAATAACAACATTTCTGATCTGCCTTTCTGTATTAATGGTATTTTTATAATATTCATAGTATATTGTCTAACTATTAATTCTATTAAATATTATTAACAATAAAAAATATTTTATGATGAAATTACTATTAAAAACAATTTGTTTTGTATTACTGCTTAGCTTACTACCTATTGTAAATTCATTTGGACAAAGCAAGGATGTTGTCTATACTACAATATTAAAAGAGCAGTTCAAAGATAAGAGCGGAAATATTTTAACAGGAAAAGGTGTGTTGATAGGAGACATTGATTCAGGAATAGATATTTTCAGCCCTATGTTTTTCTTTGCTGACGGCGGGGAATATGACTGGATTGATACCGACGGGAACGGAATTTTTACCCCGGGAGTAGATGAGATAAACATAGACGGGAAAAAAGTAATACTAAGATATATCGAAATGAGAGATGAAACAGGCGGCGGTTACCTTCCAAAAGGATTTCTGAATGCAGATGTTAATAATTTCAATCCTGACCTCGATTTTTTATATCTTGATATAAACAATAACGGAAAAAGGGACTATGGAGAAAAAGACGGATTCTCAGAGCAGGACCCAACTTACGGTGAACAGTTTTTTATCGCTATAGACGCTAATAAAAACAATATACTCAATGCAGGTGAAAAAATTATTGCTCTTAAAACTTCAAAAGTCCGTGCTATAAGAGAGAAAAACGGAGACGTGAGAAGGAGAGGAGTCGATTTAATAAAAGCAGATATAGAAGGCGTGGACCACGGAACAGGTGTCGCGGGAATTATCCTCGGCGGACATTACGGAGTCCAGAAAATCCACGGTTTTGCACCTGATGCGGAAATTGTAGTGGCAAAGGTGAATTACGATTACATACCAAGATTTGTCAGGAACTTTCCTGAGCTTATAAAATTTGTGAGGGATGAGAAAATTAACATTATGCTTTACGAAGACGGTGAATGGTCATATGAATTCCTCGACGGTTCGTCCGAAGAAGAACAACTTGCAGACGAAGTTGCGAAAAGCGGAATAACTGTCATTGGTGCAGCAGGAAATCTTGCAACAGGAAAAATGCATATTCAGGATAACCTCGCCGCGGGAAAAACTGTGAGTTATAAATTTGAATGCCCGGAAAAAGTTACAAACAAAAAAAATGACGGTGCATTCGTTAATATACTCTGGAAAGATAAATCCAATAAACTTTCCTTTTCAATAAAAACTCCCGATAATAAAGTATCACCATTACTTACGGATGGTTCAGGTTTTATAAAAGTAGGTGGTTATAATGTTTCATACGGAAAAGATGTCTCTTCAAAAGGTACTGTGATTTTTAAAATAGGCGTTTCTGAAAAAGATTCCGGCTCAGTGAAAGGTACCTGGGAAGTTTTAGTTACACCGCAGAAGGAAACCATTATAGACGGATTCCTTGTGGATATATCTCAGTCCTGGGGATATATAAGTTACTGGATATCGGATAAACTCACTTCTGCATCTACAATCACATTCCCTTCAACGGGAGATAGTGTAATAACACTCGGGGCATATTGTGTAAACGTAAGCTGGGGTGAAGCGATCGGTGACTTGTGCACTTACAGCGGAGTCGGTCCTACAATAGGCGGTAAACTTGGGGTGGATGTATGCGCCCCCGGTCATGCGACTTTTACAACGGGAATGGATAATTCATACGCGCAGTTCAGCGGGACAAGCTCAGCTGCTCCTCACGCAGTAGGCGTCGCTGCGCTTCTGCTGCAGTATAATCCCGAATTAACTCATTCGCAGATCAAAAGTATTTTTATTAATTCTGCTATAACGGATAATTTTACCGGTGCAATACCTAATGTTAAATGGGGATTCGGAAAACTGAACCCTGAAGGTGCAATCAAATATGTGATCGAGAATTTTTAATATAGGAACAATAAAATTATTATTTTATGCTTAATAAAGATTACATGATGCGGCTTATCGAAATTATGATGAAAGCATTATCGAGAATCAGCCTGCTTGTGGAAGAGAAGAAATACCTTGATTCACTAAGTGTTGTAACTGAAGCAGGGAAAATGATGACAGGACTGGATTTTAATATGCTCGATTATCTTTCCGATACAGAACTGCTGAATATGATAAAATCCAAGGACGGTCTTTACAAAGGCAAGTTTTTGGTCCTCGGAGAACTCCTGGCAAAAGAAGGAGAACTTCATTTGTTAAATCAGGATTCCACAAAAAGTTATAATAGTTATATTAAATCAATTAGTTTTTATATTGACGGAATTGATGAAAATGATTCAATTGTATTGAATGATTATATTCCCGGAATTGAAAATGTGATTACTGCTTTATCAGGATACGAATTTCCTGTACATATAAAACAGAAACTCATCAGATACTATGATATTTCGGGTCAATACTCAAATGCAGACAATATTATTTTTGAAATAATAAAAGACGGCGGAAAGGAAATTCAAAAACAGGCAAGTGAATTTTACAATACCCTGCTTAGTAAAAGTGAAGCGGAACTGGAAAAAGGAAATTTTTCAAAAGAGGAAGTGGAAGATTCGTTATCGGAATTGAAGAGCTTTGCTAATTAATGAACATTTTAATATACTGAACTTTAAAAACTTACCGGGTAAGGACTAAGTAATAATTCCTAAGTCAGTGTTCTCTTGGATCATAATATGGATCTCTCGGGCTTTTATATAAATGTAACTTCGTCATAATGAAGTTATAAAACAAAAAAACACTTCCGCTAAAATAAGCGATAACGATTACTATAGTGGTAAGTATCCCAAGATAATCTATTAAATCCATGTTTCTGAGATAATCAAAGATGGTTTCGTTCATAACATATTTGTTTTAATGGAATATAATAAAAATTTTTCAATAAAAACAAATATTTTTTTATCCACAACCCGGATTTCTTTCGGATTGTATTAAACCTCTAAAAACAATAAATTTATCACGTTATGAAAATAAATGATTTTCGCATAGGTTTTGGATATGATGTACATAAATTTTCCAGAAAACGCAAACTTATACTCGGAGGAGTGGAAATTCCTTACAAGGCAGGTCTTGAAGGTCATTCTGACGCCGATGTTTTGCTTCACTCAGTTTGCGATGCTTTACTGGGAGCTGCCGGATTTAAAGATATAGGTCATCAGTTTCCTAATACAGATAAGAAATTTAAGGATATCCCGAGTCTGTTACTTCTTAAAGAGACTTTCAGAATGTTATCCGGTAAAAAATGGAAAGTGAAAAATATAGATTGTATGCTCATACTCGAAGAGCCGAAAATTTATATGTACATTGAAGAGATGAATAATAATATTTCAGGAATTTTAAAAACAAAAAACATTTCCATAAAAGCAACCACATCTGAAGGACTGGGCTTCGTTGGACAGAAGAAAGGATGCGTTTCTTATGCAACAGCGCTCATTTATAAATAAAATATTGCTTTGAATTTTCTACAGCAAATAGACGAAAGCTTATTACGCTTTATTAATGGTAATCTCGCAAATCCTATTACGGATAAATTTATGCCGTTCATCACGAAAGAAGAACACTGGATGATATTCTACGTCCTCTTCTGGCTGAGCTTAGTGTTTACTGGCGGAAGAAAAGGTGTAGTTGCCGGCATTTTCATTATACTTTTAATCCTGATTACTGACCAGACGAGCAATGTTATCAAACTTTACTTTCAAAGAATAAGACCCTGTAATGTGTTTCAGGATTTACATATGCTTGTTAATTGTACACAGTCTTTTTCAATGCCTTCTTCTCACGCCGTAAATAATTTTGCCGCAGCTACTATGTTCAGTCATTTTTATCCTAAGTTCAGGTATGTGCTTTTCGGTGGTGCTTTTGTTGTGGCTATTTCCAGAATATTCGTGGGAGTTCATTATCCTTTTGATATGCTCGTTGGTGCTGTATTAGGAATTATTCTTGCGATGTTATTGCTTGCCGTATGGAAATTCATTAATAAAAAGTTGAAAATCCTTAAATCCTGATACTATATTGCTTCCAAAGAATCCTAAATTAAAAATATTCCTTCTTACACTCATAGCCGGAGTATTGATGGGGGTTTCATTCCCTCCTATCAATCTTTTTTTCTGTTCTTTTTTCGGGATAGCTGTTATAATTTTTCTGACATTGGATTCCGTAAATTACAGGCAGTTTTTCTTGAGAAATTATCTTGTATTTACTTTTTATCAATTTATTTCTATCTCGTGGCTTAGTCTTAGCGGACTTCAAAAAGATGCGGATTTGTTCCTGGTTCTTGGCGGATTCATAACAATGATTGTACACTCGCTTTTTCTTATGATACCGGCACTGATATTTTTCTTTCTTTCAAGAAATATCAGAATAAAAAATTTCCCTCTCTTTCATCTGTTGCTTTTTCCTTTTATCTGGACTGCTTTTGAATATTTCCATTCTCTCGGTGAAGTGAGCTTTCCGTGGCTTACAATCGGTAACGCATTCACTACTCAACTGCATAAAATACAATTTATTGAATACACAGGCGTGTTGGGGATTTCTTTCTGGGTATGCACAATTTCCGTGATGATATATTACCTATTTCTTGAATATAAGAAACAAAAATGTGAAGGAGGTTTTTGCATCTTTGGTAAAAGAAAAACCTTTCTGATTTATATTTTAATATTCATAATTTACTTTGCTCCTGATTTATATACCGTTTTGGCTGATTCAAAAAATGAATTCACCAATTACAGGAAAGAAGGAACTTTAAAAGCCGGTATAATACAACCGAATATTAATCCATGGATTAAATGGAAAGAAAATTCACGCGTACTGACGGAGGATTATGCACAATTGATAAGGGATATTTCCCTTAAAAATAACAATCTCGATATAATCATTTTCCCTGAAGCAGCAGTTACATATTATATTCTTGACCCAATGAATGAATCGAAATATGATGTTCTGAAAAATTTGATTGACAGCATTAAAACACCTGTTCTGATGGGTGCGCCTGATCTGAGCATATATACCGACACATTAAATGCACCCGCGGATGCTCCTAAATATAATTCGAAATACAGATATAGTTCATTCAATTCTGCAATACTACTCGAAAAAGAAAAAAATAAATCGGAATTACAGAAGTACAATAAGATAAAACTCGTCGCTGCCAGCGAGAGAATGCCTCATCAGGATAAATTGAAATTTTTGAAAAACATTATTAAATGGAGTGTCGGAATAAGTTCTTATGAAATCGGTAAGGATACCACTATTTTTAATCTTAATAATAAATTCACTTTCAATACTGCGATATGTTATGAATCTATTTACCCGGAGTTCTTTTCTGAATTTGTAAAAAAGGGTGCAGACTTTTGCGTTGTGATTACAAACGACGGCTGGTGGGGAAAACTATTCGGCACTTATCAGCATAACCAGTATTCTGTTCTGCGTGCAATTGAAAACCGCAGATGGATTGTCCGGTGCGCCAATACAGGAATATCCTGCTACATAGATCCATACGGAAATATGCTTCAGAAAACAGAAATCAATGAAAGAGCTTTAATCACTGAGGATATCGGAATTCGCAAACAGCAGACCTTTTATACCGGGTACGGCGATCTGACAGGAGTTTCATGTATGTATTTCACGGTGATATTAATTGTTGCAGGATATTCTGCGAAAATAGTCAGAAGGTTCAGGAAAAAATAAGAACGAGAATAGTGATAATTGCCGCAATTATTACAAACCAAATCAGTCCGATTATTTTTTTATCTGTTCCTTTTGTTTTATCAGTTTTACTTGATTTTCTATCTACCTCAAACCTGAAAAACACATCGTCATAACTTTTTAAATTTCCATTTTTAAACATTTCTTCGGATGCTGTATTGTTACCTTTTGTATTATAAAGTATCATAGCATTATCTTCTATGAATACATCATTAAAACTCTTTTCACTGATAAGAGATTCAACAGGCTTCTCAATTTCAAAATGCAAATCTTTTACTGCACCCGGTATTACTATCTCTTTAGGTGGAGCTTGAATTTCTTCCGTAAGATTTGTCGTTTCAGGTACAGGTTCTTCGATGGTGCTCACTTCCCTGTTCTTAAAATTCTCCCTCATCTTATCTAAACCGGATATAAAATCATCTATCTCTTCTTGTTTGTTTGATTCATCAGTTAAAGAGTTAAAAACTTGAAACTGAGGATTCTCGAGCTTCCTGTCGGTTTCTTTTCTTCTCTCTTCCAGAATATCATCGTAACTCTTTTCGGGAGTTACAGCTTCTTGCTGAGGGATAACAGGAGTAATATCCTGCGGAGGGGGTTTTATTTCCTCTGCTTTCTTTTCTAACTTTTCTTCGGGTCCGGGAAGTTTTGGAGTATTAACTTCATCTTTCTTCATAAAGGTATCCGCTGTGAAAGGTGAAGATTTTTCTATTTCCTTCAGGAATTTTTCTCTCTCTTTTAAAATATCTTCAAATCCCTTAATTGTAATATCCTTCACCGGCGGCTCCGGAATTATTTCTTTAGGAACATCAATAATAGTATCTTGTGTTTTTTCTGCGGCTTCATCTTTGATTTTATCTTCGGGTTCAGGCGGCTTTGGAATTACATCAGCATCTTTGTTTTTAAATGTCTCTGCCGTGAAAGTAAATGTCTTTTCTATATCTACTATCATTTTTTCTCTCTCTGCAATCATATTTGCGAGGTCATCTTTGCCTGCACCTATATCACCGGAAATTATTTTGTCTTCAACCTTTTCTTTAACCTTCTCCTCGATTTTCTCTTCAATCTTTTCTTCGATTTCTTTAGTTGTCTCTTTTATACTCTCCGGTATAGTTTCCAGAATATGTTCGGGTACGATTTCCGTTTGTTCGGGTACGATTTCCGTTTGTTCGGGTACGATTTCCGTTTGTTCGGGTACGATTTCCGTTTGTTCGGGTACAGTTTCCGTTTGTTCAGGTACGATTTCCGTTTGTTCGGGTACAGTTTCCATTTGTTCAGGTACGATTTCCGTTTGTTCAGGTATTTCGGTTGGTTCAGGTTGTTTCAGGAATACCGTAAGATCCTGTGCCAGAGATTCTTTTTCGGGTTCAACAATTTCTGTTTCCCCTGCTGTATCTTTTGCTTTTTGTTCGTCCTGTAATATTTTCTCGATGGGCTGCTCTATAGCCGGATGCTCGATGGCAGGTATTTCTTCTGTTGCTCCTCCTGGTATTATTTCAGGTTTTTCAAAATCTTTTATAAATGAAACCGACTCTTGTTTTATCTCCGGCTCTAACGGGAGTGGCGGTGTAATAATTTCTTTTTTTATTTGTTCGCCGAAATTATCATTCAGAAATTTATCTATTGCTACACTTGCGAAATCTTCAATATCAGCATCAAAATCATCATCGATTTCAAGCTCTTCCAGACTTATTTTAACATTATCTATCTCCCCGGTTTCCTGCGCAGGAGGTGTTAATATGTCTTCCTGAGGGATCAAATCCTCAAACTCTTTTTTCTTCTCTGTTTCAATAGATTCCTGAATTACGGGAGGTATGGATACCTTCATATAAACTGCGATATCTTCTTTGTCAGCTCCTACAAGTTCTACTTCAAGATTTTCCTGTCTTTTCTTTAAAAAGTTTAATTTTTCCTGAAATTCTTTTTCCCCATAACTTCTTATCTTTATCGTTTCAAGTCCTGCGAAGTTGTAATTCACTGCTTCGGAAAATCTTCTTGAAGGGGAAAAAGAAACTTTATTGTGCTTCAATATAAATTTACCGAAATCTGCAATGTTTATATTTTTCCCGGATGAGAGCGTATCAAGAATTGTATTGAATATACTTTTAATATAATCGGAGGCAGCAGATTCACTGATTGAAAATTCTTCAGATATTTTTTTAATTAGTATGAGCCTGCTCATTCTCTCATTTTTTTTTCAATAGGAATAATGGAGTAAATTTAACCTTATCTTTCGGGGGAATAAGAATTTCAGACTTAGATTTAAAATCTATTTCTGTTTTCATTTCCCTGTGTTCTACTTCGAATTTTCCGAAATTCTCTATATAAAAGCTGTTATCTTCTGTTAACCCTTGATGTATAATTTCAAATACACGGTTAAATATTAAAGCACCTTTCTCCCTCTGTATGGAGTTTTTAGCAACTGATCTTTTGATAAGGTTTTTTGAGTTCAACTTAAAATATTTTTGAAATTCTAAAAATTAAATCTTCCAGATGTTTTTTATCTGTATTATCAAAGGAACCATATTCTCCGCTGTCTATATCCAGCACTGCTTTTAGTTCACCATCTTTTAAAACAGGTATTACTATTTCAGATTTTGAATCTGAATCGCAAAAAATATGTCCGGGAAACATGTTCACATCTTCTACAATAATTGTTTCTTTTCTTAAAGCCGCAGTTCCACAAACTCCTTTGCCTACAACGAACCTTGTACAAGCCGGCTTTCCCTGGAAAGGTCCAAGAACAAGCTCATCCCCATCTTTAAAATAAAAGCCAACCCATAAAAAGTCGTTAAATGAAAATTTCAAAGCGGATGTTATGTTCGATACATTGGCAATGAAGTCTTTTTCATCCTCAATCAGTGATATTATCCGCGGAACAATATCTATGTACTTTTCTTCCTTGGATAATCCGCTTTCGAATTTAATTTTAACGCTCATTTTACGTAAACTTAATTTAATTCTTTATTTTTAAATATAAAATTGAATAGTTAATCATAATTATTTTAAATATCTTTATTTAACAGAGGAATCAAACAATATTTATCCCGAATTTGCAAAACTTTAACTTTTTTGGCTAAATATGTTGAATAACAGCAGCCATAGAGTCAGAAATTTTTACTATGTTATCTCATCTCTCTTTTTCATAGTCAGCTGTTATAATATAATGCTTCTTTTCCAAAAGCCGGATCTGCCTTTTGATTATATTTACTCGAATGGTTCTGTAATTGCAGGGCAAAATGCCGGGGAATATTCTGGTTTAATAATTTCAAAAATCGGATCAATTGAGGTAAATTCAGACTATTTACTGGAATTATTGATTGACCGGGAAAAAATAGGCAATGAAATATATATCACCTTTTCGGGAAAAAATGATTCTGCTGTCTCTTCGGTTTTCATCTTAGTGCCATTTTATAAAAATGCTTTTTTTATTTTTATAAGTGCCATAGCAGGATTATTGTTTTTCCTTCCCGCCATTTTTGTTATTACGAAAAAACCGGATGATTACTCAGCCCGGGTTCTTTTTTGGGTTCTTACAATATTTGGCTTAGCTATTATGACATCACCCGCTCCGTATTCTTTAACCGGTAATTTTGCAAGTATTGTTGTGAAAATTTTGCACTTTGCAAGCTATACCGCGGGTTCTGCTGCATTTTATAATTTTATTCTTAGTGTTTCCGGCGAAAGAGAAAATTATAAAAAGCTTATCAGCACTGTTTATATTTTTTGTTTTCTTTTCTGTTGTGCCATAACTTTTGGTTTCATACGTACTCTTACCGCTTCGGATGAAAGTGTATTTACCTTTCTGAAAAATCTCTGGTATGCATCTGAATTGATATTGGCTTTTTCGGTTGCCCTGGGAACATTAACTCTTTACAGAAATTATCGACGTCTCAATACCGAGCTCGGGAAGAAAAAGGTGAAATGGATATTCTGGGGAATATATGTCGGGGTGTTTCCTTTTATATTATTTTTTGTAATTCCTACTGTTGTGGGATTTCCTGTAATATTAGCGGAAGAAATATTGCTCGCTTTTCTTATCGTTATACCGGTCACATTTTCTGTAGCAGTAGTAAAATATCATATACTGGATATTGAAATAATAATAAGAAAGAGTATAGTCTATTCTATTTTATTGTTTTTTATATTTGTATTCTATCTCATCCTGATTTTTGCTGCAGCTAAAATTTTTGATGTTGTAATCGGGGAATCGCATTTTTTCATATCCGTAGTTTTACTCTTTTTTGTTATAATATTTCTGAATCCGCTTAAGGAAAAAATCGAGAAATATGTTGATAAAAAATTTTTCAGGCAGAAATATGATTTCGAAATTGCAGTCAGCAGGATTACTTCTGAAATCACAAAATGCTTAAGCATAAATCAGGTAGCCGACCTGATAATTAATGAGCTGGATAATCTTATTCCGGTCGAAAGAATTGCATTTATAATTAAACCTATCGGGGAAAAAGACTTCAGGATTTTTAAACAGAAAAATTATAGTCCTGTGTTTAAAGAAAATGATGTGTTCAATATTATTGATTTAAATTATACCGGGAAATTTCCCTGCATGCAGAAAAACAAAATAGAACCTGAAATTGATGTAAACCTCGAATATTCAGATATTTTTGAGATTAATAATATTGCCGCAGTTATACCTCTTGTGTCCGATGAAATATCAGGCACGATATTACTTGGGAATAAATTATCAGACTTAAGGTACAGCCAGTCAGACATCAACCTTTTAAATGTAATTGCTGCTAACTGCGCCATTACCATAAAGCGGCTTCAATTGGAGGAGAACCTTATCCGCGAAGGACTTGAAAAAGAGAATCTGAAAGAAATAAGTGAAATGAAATCATTCGTGATTTCTGCTGTCTCCCACGAACTGCAGACACCCCTTACTTCTATACAGATGTTTACCGAAACACTTCTATCCGGAAAAATAAAAGTCTATTCAAAGACAGTAGAATATCTGAATATTATACACGGCGAGAGTGAAAGACTTAAAAGATTGATAAATAACCTGCTTGATATTTCAAGGATTGAAAAGGGGGTAAAAACTTATAACTTCCGGAGATTAGATCTTAAAGAAGTTGTAGAAAGTGTAGTACTATCGATGAAATATGAAATAGAAAAAAACGGAATTGAAATTAATTCTGATTTTATCGGTAAAGATTTTTTTATAAGTGCGGATTCTGATTCCGTTTCACAGGCAATTATTAATCTTATCACTAATGCAGTAAAATATTCAAGAGAAAACAAAACAATCCGTATTGTACTTAAGAAAACGGATGATCAGGTTATTATGTCTGTGCAGGATCACGGAATTGGAATTTTACAATCGGAACTCAACAGTATATTTGATTCGTATTACAGGTCGGGGAAAAATACCGGGAATATTTCAGGAACAGGTATAGGACTCACACTTGTGAAGCACATAGTGAATGCCCATAATGCAAAAATAGAAGTTGAAAGCGAACCCGGACAGGGCAGCACTTTCAAAATAATTTTTAATGAGTATAAAGAAAAAATATGACATATTTTCTTCCCCTTCTGGAGGTCGAAGAGCCACCGCGGTGGTAGGATTGGGAGGGTTATCGGGGGATAATAAAGTTTATAAATTATAAAAAACCATTATGAAAAAAATTCTCATTATCGAAGATGATCAGGCAATCAGAAAAGGATTGAAAGATAATCTTGAACTTGATAATTATGACGTATTAACCGAATCAGACGGAAAAGAGGGTCTGAAATCAGCAGAAAATAAATCTCCTGACCTGATATTATTAGACCTGAACCTGCCGGTAAAAAACGGTTATGAAATCTGCAAAGAACTGCGTTCCGCAGGCAATAATGTTCCGATAATAATGCTCTCCGCTCGGGCTGAGGAAGCAGATAAAGTGCTGGGACTTGAACTCGGTGCCGATGATTACGTTACAAAACCATTCAGTATCCGCGAACTGCTGTCGAGGATTAAAGCTGTTTTGAGAAGGAAAGCAACGATTGAAGATGTAATAGATATTTATACTATCGGAGATGTGGAAATAAACTTCAGGAAAATGGAAGCATCAAAAGGTAAGAAGAAAATCTATATGTCATTGAAAGAATATGAAATACTGAAATTTTTCATCAATCATAAAGAAGAAGTAGTGAGCAGAAATTTACTGCTGGATGAAGTATGGGGATATGAGGTCTTCCCTACCACCCGCACAGTGGACAATTATATTATGATGTTAAGGAAAAAAATAGAAAAAAATCCATCCGTCCCGAAACATTTTCTTACGATACATTCTGCCGGATACAGATTTGTGAATTAAGTATATTTAAAGGTAATTTTTGGACTATCGATTTTATTTTTTCTAATGTTTTATTTTTTTAAAATAATTCTTACATTAAAAAAAATAACGGTTATGAAAACTTTAATCGTGAGATGCAGGTATTAAAACTAATATTTTTATTAAACATTTTTTCTTACTGCGTCTGTCTGCATAGTTCAACTGCACAGCGGTCACTGCAGACAAGCGGAATAAACAGTTCTTTATATTCGGTTCACTTTGTTAACAATAATTTGGGGTTTGCTGTTGGTGATAGTGGTATTATTTTGAAGACGATTGATGGTGGTACTAATTGGTCAGTAAAATCTGTTGGTTCTTTTTTAAGTTTGTATGGAGTAAGATTAAAATCTTCTGCGATATAGTTGATGATTGAGTTTTCGACAGACTTAGATTTAAGTCTTTGTTTAAATAAATGATCCATAATGATACCTGTTAAATTTGTGAAAAATAGTTAAAATTTCCTTTGGTATCAAATGATACTAACTAAAAGTGACAAAAGTCACTTTATCAGAAATCCTCCTCTTTTTGTGGAGGAGTATTAGTTAAATAAATTTTTATGTGTAAATTTAAATTTAGCTGTTTATTTATTCTTTTTCTGATTTTTTCATCTTCTTGTGTTTATTCACAGATTACTTCTTTTAAGAATTTTGATAATGGACGGCTTGATTCATTCACACTTGAAGGAAATTTCTACCGGCTTACACCTATTGCTCTGCTTCATTTTGGTTTGCGGGGAGTTTTTGAACAATCACCGAAATTTAAAATATATTACGGCTCTGATATCAATATCAGTAATACGAACCGTATGATTTACAGATATTCTAATCAGACTAACTGGACATTTTTTGATACAGCATTTACGATGAATGGTTATTATTTTTTTTATAATATTACTCCTTTCACTTATGACTCTGTTTACATTGCCTATTGGTATCCGTGGACTACCACACAGATGACGGGTTATATGAATCAGATTCACGGAAACCAATATGTACATAATGATTACCCAAGGGGATATTCATTGCAGGGCAGACCTTTGTACGGATTCATAGTAACCGATACAACGGTTCCGGATGCTGTAAAGAAAAAAATAGTTGTTGTTTCACGACAGCATGTTTATGAATCAATCGGAAGTCAAATTTGCATGGGAATGAGTAATTACCTGATCTACTCAAATGATTCTGTGGCATATAATTTACGCCGAAAAGCAATATTCTGGTTTTTCCCGATGGCTAATATTGATGGGGTTTATCTTACGTACAATGTGGGACCGGGACCCGATTTTAACCGCAGCTGGAGACAGGATACGCTTCCCTCAGGGAGAAAAGAAATTGATACATTAAAAAGATATATATTCAATGAAACAAACGGAAATGCCGATTTTACTTTCGATATACACTCTAACAGCAGTCGTGTAGGTGATTTTTACTGGTGGGGTGTTAAATCCGGTCCACAGCCATATCCTCAGATTGCGGCAAACCTAGTTAGGAAAATCCGTTCTGCGGACTCAGCAGATAACGGAGGCGTTCCGGTTATGGAGGGAACAATTGCTGATGATGTCCTGAGTATGGTATGCGATTGTAACGACTGGTGGTCTTATCATTCGTTACACGCAGTATCATTCACTCTTGAACCGGGAAGCAGACCTCCTCTCCCTCTTCAGCGGATTGAAAATACAGGAAAGTCAATCTGCAAAGGACTTTACAGTGTAATCAATGAAATGACGGGAATTAGTTTTATATCAGGCATTATTCCTGAAAAATATAATCTTTATCAAAATTATCCGAATCCTTTCAATCCTGTAACAAAGATTAAATTTGATATAACCACTTCATTGTCATTCCCGAATGCTCTTATCGGAAATCCATTTGTAAGTTTAAAAGTATATGACATACTCGGGAAAAATGTCACAACTCTGGTAAACGAACATCTACAGCCCGGAACGTATGAGGTTGCATTTGACGGAAGTAATTTACCGGGCGGAGTATTTTTTTATAGGTTAAATGCAGGAGACTTTGCAGAAACAAAAAAAATGTTGATGATTAAATGACGATAGGAAAGAATCTCTTTATTTTCATAACATAAAAAAAGCGGGGAATCAGTCCCCGCTTTTTTTCATATTAAATTTAATATTATCTTATTTCCTTTTTTTCTTCTTGTCTTTCTTCTTACCTTTTTTCTTGTCTTTCTTCACTCCAACAGGATATTCTACTGCTGCTCTTGCCGCTGCGAGTCTTGCTATCGGTACTCTGAATGGCGAACAGGAAACATAATTCAAATTAAGTATGTGGCAGAACTCCACTGAGTTCGGCTCTCCTCCGTGTTCTCCGCAGATTCCAATTTTGAGGTCGGGTCTTACTCTTCTTCCCCTCTCAACCGCAACAGTCATCAATCTTCCGACACCGGCTCTGTCAATCACCTGGAACGGATCAACCGGTAATATTTTTTTCTTAAGATAATCGGGCAGAAATCCGCTGATATCATCTCTCGAAAATCCGAATGTCATCTGTGTCATATCATTTGTTCCGAATGAGAAGAACTGCGCATACTCGGCAATTTTATCGGCAGTGATAGCCGCTCTCGGAATTTCAATCATAGTTCCGACCAGGTAATTGATTTTCTTTAAACCGAATTTCTGCAATACTTCTTTATAGACTTTATCTACAATTATGTATTGGTGTTTTAACTCGAGATTGATGCCGACAACAGGAATCATGATTTCCGGAAATGGATTTTTCCCTTCCGATAATAATTCTGCCGTAGCTTCAAGTATTGCACGTACCTGCATTTCCGTAATTTCAGGATAAGTTATCCCGAGTCTTACTCCTCTGTGTCCGAGCATAGGATTGCTTTCGTGAAGTGCTTCTGCTCTTGTGTTTAATTCTTCCGCGGAAACATTTAATGCTTCAGCAAGTTTTTCTCTTTGCTCAGGATTTTCGGGAACAAATTCGTGAAGCGGCGGGTCAAGTGTCCTGATTGTTACGGGATATCCGTCCATTGCTTCAAGTGTCCCTTTGATATCTGATTTTACAAACGGGAAGAGCTCGTTTAATGCTGCTCTTCTTTCTTCTTCCGTATCTGACATAATCATTTTTCTGAGAAGGAATAATGCATCTTCTGAACCTTCGCCGTAAAACATATGCTCTGTTCTGAAAAGTCCAATACCCTCTGCCCCGAACAATCTTGCTTTTGCGGAGTCTTCAGGCGTATCAGCATTTGTACGGATCTTTAATACTCTTACTTTATCACATATTTTCAGGAATTCTACAAGTGTCGGATTATCCGTATCAACATCTATCATCGGGTTTTGTCCTTTATAGACATATCCTTTTGTTCCGTTGAGCGAGATCCATTCTCCCTCTTTTATCACTTCATTTCCTGCTTTGAAATACTTTTCATTATAATAAACTTCGAGGTCACCTGCACCGACTATACAGCATTTGCCCCATCCTCTTGCAACAAGCGCTGCGTGCGAGGTCATTCCGCCTCTTGCTGTCAATATTGCCTCGGCGGCTCTCATTCCTTCTATATCTTCCGGATTGGTTTCTTCTCTTACCAATACAACTTTCTTCCCTTGCTTTACCCATTCAACTGCATCTTCCGAAGAGAACACAACCTGTCCGGTTGCTCCGCCGGGTCCTGCGGGAAGTCCTCTTGTAATACGGACTGCATTTATTTCCGCTTCCGGTTCAAGAACCGGATGAAGAAGCTCATCTAGCTGAGAGGGCTGAACTCTAAGAACTGCCTGCTCTTTTGTAATGAGTTTTTGCTTATACATATCAACAGCCATTTTTACTGCCGCCGCACCGTTACGTTTACCTACTCTGCACTGAAGCATAAATAATTTACCGTCCTGAATTGTGAATTCAAGATCAAGCATATCGTGATAATGCTTTTCAAGGTTTTTCTGGAATTTATCGAGCTCTTTATAAACAACCGGCATTCCCATTTCAAGGGAAACAAGGTGCTGGTTGTGTTCACCTTTTCCTACTTCGTTGATAGGATTGGGGGTCCGGATACCTGCCACTACGTCTTCGCCCTGTGCGTTTGCGAGCCATTCACCGTAGAAAAAGTTCTCTCCCGTTGCCGGGTTTCTTGTAAATGCAACGCCTGTTGCAGATGTGTCGCCCATATTTCCGAATACCATTGATTGAACATTCACTGCTGTACCCCATTCATCTGGGATTCCTTCGATTCTTCTGTATGAAATTGCTCTCTTGCCGTTCCAGCTCTGGAATACTGCTCCAACTGCTCCCCACAATTGTTCCATTGCATCTTCGGGGAATGGTTTTCTCAGCACTTCAAATACTTTCGCTTTATATATATCAACTAATTCTTTCAGGTCATCAGCGCTGAGGTCTGTATCTAATTTATAACCCTTTGCAGCCTTCATATTATGGAGTTCTTTTTCAAGCTGATGTCTGACACCTTTGCCTTCTTCGGGCTCTATGCCGGAGGCTTTTTCCATTACCACATCTGAATACATCTGTATCAATCTTCTTTGTGAATCATATACAAATCTCGGATTATTGGTTTTTTTAATTAATCCTTCACGTGTGATATCGTTCAAACCAACATTAAGAACTGTTTCCATCATACCGGGCATTGAACTTCTTGCGCCGGAACGAATAGAAAGCAATAAAGGATTTGTATAGTCTCCGAACTTTGCACCCATTTGTTTTTCTACTTTTTCAAGTGCTTTCAGTACTTTTGCTTTAAGTTCTTTAGGATATTTTTTCTTATTATCGTAAAAATAAGTGCACACTTCTGTTGAAATTGTAAAACCTGCGGGAACAGGTAAACCGATATTTACCATTTCTGCAAGATTGGCGCCTTTTCCACCAAGCAAGGATTTCATTTCTGCTTTTCCGTCGGCTTTCTTTCCGCCAAAATAATAAACATATTTGTGATCTTTAGCCATAATGAATATTTTAAATTTTTGTGTAATTATTTATTAAATATCGTTAAATTTACTTTTTATGAATATAATATAACAGGCAAATATTAAACCTGTTTTGGGAAAAATGGAGCACAGATAATTAATTTCAGCAAAAATATGGTGTTTATTCTTTAAATTTTCAGTTTAATTTTCAATAAAATTACTTTACATTATAAATGCTGTAATTAATTTTTTTTCATTTACAAGGTTTTTTGGGAAATTAAAGGGATCTTAATCTTTTGAAAATATATTAATTACAGCATTTATAAACTTTATAAGAATGAAAACTTCTTTTGAAATTCCGGCAAATGAAATAAATTCATATATTTCTCTTACAAAAAACCTTCCGGGAATTGCATATAAATTGAACCTGAAAAGCGGTCATATGGATTTCCTGAACAATATGTTAACTCCTGTTACCGGTTATAAACCTTCCGAATTGACAAAAAGTGGAATTTGCTCCTTTAAAAATTTGATTTTACAGGAAGATAGAAAGAAGTTAGATACTGAAATCCGGAATTCCTTAAATAAGAAAACAATTGTAAATATAGAGTACCGGCTCAGACATAAAAACGGTAAAATAATTTTTATAAACGATAGGGGTAAACCCGAATATGATAAAACCGGAAAACCTGTTTATGTCAACGGAGTAACTTTTGATATTACCGGTAGAAAAGAGTCGGAAGAAAAGTTCAAAAGGATAAACAGGACTTATGCTTTATTAAGCCAGATAAATTAGGCAATCTTAAGAATCAAAACCCGTGATAATCTATTCAAAGAGATCTGCAGGATAGCAGTAGAGTTCGGTAAATTTAAGATGGCTTGGATAGGGATCATCAATTCGAAGACAGGAATGATTGAACCGAAATTCCATTGGGGAAAAGAGCAGGGATATCTGAAAAATATAAATATTTCCACTAAAAACAAAACTCATGGAAAAGGTCCGACAGGAACTGCAATTCGTGAAAATAAGATGTTTATCTGTAACGATATTGAAAATGATCCGGGGATGAAACCATGGAAAATAGAAGCTTTGAAACGCGGTTACAGATCTTCTGCAGCATTCCCGATGAAAATGAAGAACAAAATCTTTGCTTCCCTGACTTTGTATTCTTCTGAACGTGATTTTTTTAATAAGGAAGAGGTTAAACTTCTTAAAGAGCTTTCCTCTGATATTTCATTTGCCCTCGAAATATTCAGGAAAGAAGAGATCCGTCTTAATGCAGAAAGGGTGGTTGAAATCAGCGAAGAAAGATTCCGGAATATGTTTGAGAGCCAAAACGCTATTATGTATTTAGTTGACTCCGAAACATTCCGCATTGTGGATGCTAATGCCGCCGCTGTAAAATTTTTCGGGTACAGCAAAAAAGAATTTCTTACAAAAAAAATTATCGATCTATATACTTTAAGTATGCCGGAAATAGAAAAAGAAATTGCAAACGCGACAAAAGAAAAAAGACATCTTTATTCATTCCGTCATAAACTTGCAAACGGACAAATCCGGGATGTAGAACTTTACTTATCACTCATTAATCTTAAAGATAAAAAATTCTATTTTGCGATTGTCCACGATATTACCGAAAAGAAAATTTTAGAAAAGGAAACCCGGGAATGGAAAGAACGGTATGAAATAATATCCGATGTTTCCGGACAGATTATATATTTTTATATCATAGAATCAGGAAAAATATTCTGGAGTGGTGATACTAAAAAAGTTGTCGGTTATTCAAAAAAAGAAATGGGAGATATAAATGATTGGGCAAACTTGATACATCCTGCAGATAGGGATAGAGCATTAAATTTGCTTGAAAAAGCTCAGAATAATGTCGGAGTTTATTTCGTTGAATACAGGTTCAGAGATAAAAGCGGAGAATATCTTTTTATCAGTGATAATGGTATGTTTCTGCCGGGGAAAGACGGAAAGGCAGAGACTATGGTTGGTACAATGCTGGATATCACAAACCAAAAAAGAATTGAAAAAGCAATTCACGACAGCGAAGAAAAATACAGACTGCTGTTTGAAAAAGTTACAGTTGGTTTTGCACTTAATGAAATTATATGCGATGATAAAGGAAAACCGGAAAACTATAAATTCCTTGAAATAAATCCTGTGTTTGAAACAATAACCGGAATCTATGCTAAAGATGCTGTCGGAAAAACAGTTTTAGATCTATTCCCTCATATTGATAAATTTTGGATCGGTGTTTACGGGCTCGTTGCACTGACGGGCGAAGAACAATCTTTTGAAAGGTATTTACCTGAATTAAAAAAATACTTTTATGTTAACGCTTTCTGTCCCAAGAAGAACCATTTTGCAGTTGTGTTTACTGATATCACAGAATTAAAAAATCAGCAAGAAAAAATCAGGCAAGAAGAAGAAAGAATTGCTAAAACAGAAAATTTTTCCCTCGTGATGGTAACATACTCCGGACTCGATGGAAAGTGGCTTAAAGTGCCGCCCACTCTTTGCACTCTTTTGGAATATACAGAAGAAGAGTTGATCTATATGGATTTTCAAAGTGTCACCCATCCCGATGATGTTTCGGCAGAACTGGATGAATTACAGGCTCTTTTGAACGGAACGAAGAAGTCCTTCGAAGTTGAAAAAAGATATATTTCCAGAACCGGAAAAATTATCTGGGTGTATATAAACTGTTCGGTTGTATTGGATAACGACTACAAACCCCTGCATTTTATAACTTACATAAAAGATATCACTGAAAGAATAACCGCTCAGGAAGAATTAAAACGCAGCGAGAAAATCCTCAGCACAATTGCCAATACTGCTTCTGATGCTATCATTCTTTTGGATAATGAAGGTAAAATATCTTACTGTAATCCGTCCACTGAAAAAATGTTCGGATACACTTCGGCAGAACTGCTCGGGGAACAGCTTCATTATCTAATTGCTCCGATTGAATTTATAAGTGATTTTGAAAAAGGATTTACTAATTTCCGGAAAACAGGTTCCGAAATAGCCATCGGTAAAACCACTGAATTCACAGCGCAAAAAAAAACGGGACAAGATTTCCGATAGAAGTTTCAACTTCTTCTATGATAATAGACGGGAAATGGCATGCCACAGGAATAGTAAGGGATATCACCGAAAGAAAACAGGCGGAAGAAATTATCAAATCTTCACTCAGGGAAAAAGAAATTTTGTTACGTGAAGTACACCATAGAGTAACAAATAATCTTCAGGTTATTTCAAGCCTTCTGACCCTTCAAGCCGAATCTGTTAGAGACGTTGCTGTGCAAAAAGCTCTTAAAGACAGCCAGCGAAGAATAAAATCCATTGCACTTCTTCACGAAAAATTGTACGTAACAAAGGAGCTTTCTAAGTTGAACTTCAAAGAATACATTTCAACTCTCACAACAGAACTGTTCCGGAGTTTCGGAAAAATAGCCGGACAAATAAAAATCGAATTGGAAATTGATAATATATATCTCGATGTTGAAAAAGCTGTAACCTGCGGATTGATTATTAACGAACTTATATCCAACTCTTTAAAATATGCTTTTAAGGACGATATTCTTTCTACGCGACAGGGAGTAATAAAAATTAAAATGACTGTTGACAGCTCAGATAATGTAAATTTAATAATTTCAGATAACGGGGTTGGTCTTCCGGTGAATATGGATATACGGGAGAATAAAACATTAGGTCTCCAACTCTTTTTCATACTCGCTGAAAAACAATTAAAAGGTAAAGTTTCGGTAGATAGAATTGACGGAACTACTTTCAAAATCAACTTCAATAAAAACATTTGACATAAAAACATTCCCCTGCAATCTGATCGTAAGACCTGCCGGCTCAAAAAATAATCTTTTAGATATAATTGAATTTTTTTAGAATTATTTTTTGTTGTAAATAAAAACTAATTATTACTGTAATCTGTTAAATGTTTAGAGAATTAAGGAACATAAATAACAAAAACCTGAATATGAAAGTGGAAACAGGATTAGCGATTGAAGAAAACGGAATCTCAGGTTTCATTATGCAGATCCTAAATGCACTTCCTCAGGTCGCTGCCATTTTGAACTCCAAAAGAAAAATTGTCTTTGCAAATGAAGCCCTGATCCGGAAGTTCGGTTCAGATACATTGGAGAATATTTTAAGCAAAAAACCGGGTGAAGCGTTTAGCTGCAAATCCCTGTCCCCGGAAACAGAATGCGGTGATACGGAGAACTGTAAATATTGCAGCACTATTAAAGCTTTCAATGAATCTGTAAATACAAACTCCACCGTTTCCTCCGAATGGAGATTCACTTCAAAAGTTAACGGTAGATTTATTTCATATGATTACCATGTTATAACAAGCCCTCTGAATTTTAACGGGAAACCATATACAATTCTTACTCTTAGTGATATCAGTGATGAAAAAAGAAGAAAATTTCTCGAAAGAATATTTTTTCATGATATCATTAATCTGGCATCAAGCATAAACGGAATACTTGAGGTTATCGAAGAGTCCGATCAACACGGCAAAATTTTTGAACTAATTGACATCGCAAAAAGCGCAAGTAGTGATTTGATTGAAGAAATTATGGCTCAAAGGGAACTGCTCTCCGCAGAAAATAATGAACTTAATGTCAAGAATGGTCCCATAAATTCCATAAAAATTCTTTCTGAACTTATCAAAAGAATATCTCATAGTAAATATGCAGAAAATAAAACAATCCTGCTCTCAAAAGATTCGAGTGATGTGGTCTTCACATCTGATATTTCACTTCTGAAAAGAGTGCTGCTTAATATGATTATAAATGCACTCGAGGCGACTCCTTTTAAGGGTAGGGTCATGCTGGGTTGTATAGTAAATACTAACTCCATCACTTTCTGGGTAAAAAATCCGGGTGTAATTCAACAGGATGTTGGTATGCAGATTTTCCAGAGGTCATTTTCCACAAAAGGAACTAACAGGGGTCTGGGTTCTTATAGTATGAAATTACTCGGTGAGCAGTATCTTAAAGGAAAAGTCTATTTCAAATCATCAAAAGAAAAAGATACAACTTTCTATATAAAATTTTCCGTTTAACTCCTTTGTAATCGGCAAACTATTGCCGGGAATCCGGAAAATTCAAGGACTCCTAAATCTCAAGGTAATTTTGCTCTTCTTCTTTGAACAGAGCAACCAAATCTTCTTCGCTCTTTGCTTTCACAAGTCTGTCCCTGAAGTCGTCCTTATTCATAAGCCTTGAAATTCTGCTAAGCAGTTTTATATGTGCATTCAGCATGCTGTCTTTTCCGACAAGCAGAAAAATAAATTTTACTTTTTCCCCGTCAATCGAATCAAACTCAATTGCTTCATTCATTATTCCGAATGCAGCTACAATATCGGCGGTAAAATCAGATTTCCCGTGCGGGATAGCAAACCCCTTGCCTACGCCTGTGGATACAAGCTTTTCCCTTTCGAAGACGCATTCCCTCACTTTTTCGAGGTCGAGGAACTTTCCCGAATTGTTTGCAAGGTCTATCATTTTATTTATAGCTTCCGTCTTGTCTTTTGCATCAAGTTTTATTTTGGTAACCTTCTCCGTTAAGATATCACTAATTTTCATTTTCTGTTATTATCTTTAATTTTTATTTTCAATTTCGTTTTAAACTTTTTTATTTTTTATATATCCTTCCACTTTTTGTTTGTATTCCTTCATTAATTTGCGTGACTTATCCATAGAATCAGTTTCGATATTCAAATGTACCATGTCCCGGTTTTTATCCGGAATGCACAGTATGTTATCGGTTTTATTCAAGTGTATTTTCACCCCGTCAATCAGCGTCTGTTTGAATTTAATGTTGTCTTCCATAAATCTTCTCATTATTTTCCCCTTGTCTTCCTTAGAGCAATTCATATTCTCTTTAAGCATAATTAATTTAGGAAGTTCCTCGTCCAGCTTGTCAATTGTGGTTTTGGATTTTGCTATCAGTTCTAGAATTTTTGCAATAGTGAACATTCCGTCGGTAGTATAAATATATTCCGGGAATAAAAATCCCCCCCTCGTTCCGCCCACGAATTTCACCTCTTTATCATCGCAAGCCATCATCATTGCATAATGTGAATCTTTTACCCTTATCACTTCCACGCCGTATTGTTTCGCTATTATATCCACTTCCGAAGTTGCCTGTATCGGCATTGCTATTCTCTTTATTCCGGGATTCTGCATCAGGAATAATTTTGTTACAATCGTGCAGAACCTGTCTCCGTCTAATATCTTACCGCCGTTTGTTGCAAGCCATACCTTCTCTCCGCCCGCATCTATCATAAATCCTAAATCGTAATCAAGGGATTTTACAACAAAGGAAAAATTATCGAGTGCGTAATTGAATTCGGCTGCATCCCTTGTCAGCTTTCCCTTTTCAAGATGTGCGGATAATGAAACAGTTTCACAACTGAAATCACCAAGAATGTTCGGGAATATTGTGGACGCAATTCCGTTTGAATAATCAATCACAAGCTTGAAGCGTCTTTTCTGTATTGAAGTAATATCAAGGCAGCTCAGGAAATGCTCTTTATATTTATTGCTGGTTCTTTCAGTATATTTTAGTGTACCCACATCTTCATAGTTTGCCCTGCTGTATTCTTCGCTGAAAAATAGGCGCTCTATTGATTTTGTCTTACTGCTTGATATGTCCCTTCCGTCTCTGTCAATAAAAATAATATCGGTTGATGATTTGTCAAAAGGAGATTTTCTTACGAATATTCCCCCCGCTCCGCTTTCGCTTTTAAGTTCCTGCCGCAGTATCGGAATCGGTATCACCTGCAAGTCGAGTACGTTCACTCCCGCAGATAGTATTCCGCTCGTAATTGAGCGTTTTATCATATTGGAGATGACATCAATATCCCTTCCAACCATAACGGTTTTGTTTTTTCCGGTAAATGTTCCATAGGCACTGCCGAGCTTGGAGCCGAATTCAGGATTTATCTGAAGGTTCGAAAGCCCCGTAATTCTTGAGTCCGTAAAAAGTTCATTGAAGAAAGTATCTTCGTATATCAGGCTTCGGGTTACCTTTGCATTATTATCAACTTTTTTCTTATCCCATATCTTAATGCTCGAACTTATAAATGCATTTTTCCCTATCGTGCAGTCGTCCCCTATAAATACAAAGTCGTTTATCCTCGCATTCTCGGCAATGATACAGTTCTTCCCGATTACGTCATAAAGGATTTTTGCTTTGGAACTAATTTTAACATTTTCCCAGATAACGGAATTCTTTACGTTCGCACCTTTTTCTATTATTACATTATCACCGATTATGCTGTTCTCAACGAGTGCATTTTCACTGATTACGGCGTTCCTGCCAATACAATTTCCTTCTGAATCTTTTACTTTGACGTAATCAAGACTTCCCTTTAATAAATCAAGGTTAGCAGAAAGATACTCTTCGAGATTTCCCACATCCCGCCAGTAGCCCTCATTCTTATACCCGTAAAGAGGAATTTCATTTTGTAAAAGGTACGGGAAAAGGTCTTTTGAAAAATCGAAACTTTCACCTTCCGGTATGTGCTTGAAAACTTCCTTTCTGAAGTAATAGATACCGGTATTTATTGTATCGGAAAAAACTTCGGACGATGACGGCTTTTCAAGAAATCTTACTATCTTACCTTCGTTATCCGTAAGTACAATTCCGTATTGAAGCGGATTGTCTGAACTGTAAAGGGATAATGTTGCAATGGAATTTTTCTTTTTGTGAAAATTAAAAAGCTTTGTGATGTCGAAGTCAGTAAGCACATCACCGCTTATCACGAGGAAATTATTTCTTATGAATTTTTCTGATAGCTTCACTGCTCCGGCAGTTCCGTAATCCCTGTCGGGCAGAATATACTCGATATTTACTCCGAATTTTCTGCCGTCGTCAAAATAATTTCTTATAATATCCGGCTGATAATAAAGCAGCATAACGTACTCTTTTATATTGTGCATCTTCAGCAATTCAAATAAATGCTCGAGCATCGGCTTATTGACTACCGGAACCATTGGTTTGGGAATATAATTCGTCAGAGGCTTTAACCTCGTTCCGAATCCCCCCGCCATTATAACAGCTTGCATTTCTTCTTTATTGATTTGTCTTTTTCTTGAAGTCAAATTTCACATCAGGTGGCTGGTCTGTTCCTTCTTTACCTTTGAAGTATTGTTTTTCCTTAAAGCCCATCATACCTGCGAATATTATCGTTGGAAAACTTCTTCTTTCTGTATTATATCCCTGAACAGATTCATTAAATTTCATTCTTTCCACAGCAATTCTGTTTTCCGTTCCTTCCAGTTGGGATTGCAGTTGCAGAAAACTTTCATTTGATTTTAACTGTGGATAATTTTCCGTCACTACAAGCAGTCTCGAAAGTGCACTTGAAAGTCCGTCCTGTGCTTTTTGATAAGCCGCAAATTTTTCCGGATCATTTAGATCTTCGGCGCTCAGTTTCACCTGTCCGACCTTGCTTCTCATCTCTGTAACTTCGGTCAAAACGCTTTTTTCAAAATCAGCAGCACCCTCAACTGTTTTTATGAGGTTTGGAATAAGATCTGCCCTTCTCTGGTATTGATTCTCTACTTGCGACCATGAGGTATTTACTCCCTCTTCGAGCGTAACAAGCTTATTATATCCGCATCCTGAAAATATTGTAGCAGATAAAAATAGTACAAAAATAAAAACGCTATATAAAATATTGTTTTTCATAAGCCTTTCTTAAAATTTAACAAAAATACTAACACTGTATTTCAAATACAATTTAATAAAAGTTCGTAAATATATGTGGTTTTAATAAAAAAAAATCCACTTTGCTTCCGCAAAGGAGATTCATTAATAATTGTTATTGGTTGTTCGTTGTTTCCCGATTCTCAGGTTCATCGAGATTTCACTCCGTTCAACATTATTAACTGCACATTATCGAAGCGTAGCGTAGATCCTTCGTGGAGGACTAATTATTAATTGTTATTTACTAATTGTTAATTGTTATTTACTAATTTTATTTAATAAGTATCATTCTCTTTGCTTCGCTGTATTTATCAGTCTGAATTTTATAAAAATATATTCCGCTCGGCATATTTCCTGCATTCCATATCACTTCGTGTACACCGGGTTTTAATTGTTCATCAACAAGTTTTGCAATTTCCCTTCCCGTTATATCATAAATATAAAGCCGGACAGTTTGAACCGGTGCATTCCCCGGAATCCCAAACTTAATTCTGGTCAAAGGATTGAACGGATTCGGATAATTTTGTGCGAGATAATAATTTTGCGGCACTTCCAGCGTATTCGAAATTATATCATTCGGAATATAACCGATTAAAGGCAGCTGAATAGATGTTTGATTTGCCGGATTCATATAAATTACATTTCTTGCTCTTTTGAGGGACGGAAGTACGTAAGGATTAGTTCTAATAAACGCATCGTCCGCAATGTTATCGAGATTTGTAAGTACTATCCTTATTCTGTTTCCCGATTTAAAATTATGCGAGTGGGACGTTCCATAAAAAGTCAATTGTCTTATAACGTTCGGCGTAATATTTCTTTCAGTCGCATTTGCTCTTCCTACAAGGTTCGCAGTGTTATCCGGTTGTACTTCCCAAATCTGGAAATTAAACTGGCTTTTATCTGTATCACATCGGTAATGAATGTTTACAAGCGGAGTTCCCACCATTCTTGTATCCTGCACCAGCGGAGGTGTTTCAAATGCAATCTGCGTTTTCCCGAATTTAGAATCGAATACGGTTCCCGTAAACTCCCTGTTCACTGCTTCTGTCATCGTAAGTGTCTGGTCTTTAATATCATTCAGGAATCCAAGTGTATCGGGATTTGAATTATTGGCCACCGTTCTTAATTTAAGGCCCGGAGTGAGGTAAAATCTCACATCTTCTACACCTGCGGGGGACCACACATTAGAGTAATACCTTGTCCACGTCCAGGTATTGCTTTGCCTCGGATATGAACTTGCCGCATAAACAAATTTCGAGGAATCCATAATGTGGTTCTGTAAATCCAGAAGCCAGTAATCGAGCCACTCACCAAGCATAAATCCGTAAAAATTCTGTTCGGCAGTGTTTGGATCTCCGCCGTGAGCATTCAATGTCCCGAAATAAAATTTCTGAGGATTCGACATATTTCCTAACTGCTTGATAATACCGTATACATTGAAGAACTTATCCTGCCATACGCTTGCTGAATGCGTTGCAACGGTATTCTGCGACACTGTATTTGCAAAGTCCCTGTTAATCGGCATATAGTAAGCCAGGCTGTCCCATTTATCCGGAGTGTCTGATAATATCCAGCTTCTGTATCTTGCAACCTGATTATTATATCTTGCAATACTTGTATCATAACTGACAGTCCATAGAAGAGTCATCCTCACACATTTATTTTCAATCCAGCTCGTTGCAAACTCCGGAGACATAACTTCGGAAGCAACGCATCTCAAACCTGCACCATTACACGCTGCCATATAAGGAATTATTCCGCCCTGCGAGCCGCCGGTAGCTCCAACTCTGCTTGCTTTTACGAGCGGATCACTCTTAACGTAATTCAGTATCTGCAGGAAATCATTCATTTCCGTTGTACTTATCAGATTTGATTTACCTGTTGAAAATCCCTGTCCGCGCATTGAGTAAATGAAACAATAATATCCGTATTGACTCTGCTCCGCTGCTGCATACACCAAGTCTTCCTTGCTGCCGCCATAACCGTGACAGTATATAATTGCAGGCCAGCCGCCCGCAGGAGGTGAGTTATCAGGATAAAATTTTGAGCAATCCAATACTGCACCATCTGACATTGTAAGGATTAAATCTTCTCTGGTAAAGTTTGGATGTGTTTTTTCACGCCGCTGTGAATAACCGGTAGACCAGAAAAAAGAAAATATCAAAACAAGTGTCAGGAATTTGTATTTTGTTATCATATAATTTCTCCGTTTGCTAAATCATATTATGCATTAATATAATATAATTGATTTATATAATTTATTCGATTATTTAGTATACAACTTAAAATAATCATATTTTTAAAATCAAGATAGGATAAAACATCTATATTTTTATGCTTTTATCATGGTTTTATTTGATAATTGTAATATTAAAAATTTCTTTATAGTTTTGAATAATTAAGTGTTTATTTAAATTTGAATCTTTTTCTGTTTTTTTAGGAAAAAATGAGAAAGACAGTAATAATAATAATTTCTTTTCTACTTTTATTCAATTCTTTCGGGTATATTCTCGTCTATTTTGAAGTGAAACAAAGTTTGAAGGAAGAAGCTTTTGATAAACTTAGTGATTACATACCCGATTCGGGAATGGAAATAATTACGGTTTTTAAACGGGATGTGATTAACGATGAAGAGTTTTATAAATTACTGGAAGAGAATGAAATACGGTTCAAAGAAAAAATGTATGATGTTTATAAGAAGTATGAAAAAGATGATACAATTATTCTTTATTGCATCTGTGACGAAAAAGAAAATAATTTAGATAAAGCATTTTCGGTTTATATTCAAAACCTGACTACAAAAGACTCACCCCAGCCTGCTCTGAAAAACATACTCCTTAATAAATTATCGGCAGGCATTCTGTCTTCTGAAAGCGATTTATTCCCGAAAGAAATAATAGAATTATTTTTTAACCCGCATCAATTTCTGATTTCTAACTATCCCGAAATTCTTACTCCTCCTCCAAAGTATATTATTTAAATTTAATTCTTATACGTTGTGTACTTATGATCTATTTTGTTTTTATTAAACAAATTGATTTATTTTTAAACTAAAATAATTACTTATGAAAAAGTTATTCATAGCAGTTTTTATAATAATAAGCTGCAGCACCATTTGGGCACAGGACAATAAAGGCAAGGATACTTTGAAAAATTTTATATTACCCACAGAAATTATTGTACGTGCCCCGAGGCTTGATTTACCGCTTAGCAAAATTCCCGCTCCAATCAGCATTATAGGAAACGATATACTTAATAGTCTGCCGCGTTCCGTAGCAATGGACGAGCCGTTAAAACTTGTTCCCGGTGTTAAAGTCGATAATCAGGCAGATGGAGAAAGACTTCACCTGTCGATCAGGGGTCAGGGAATATTGACTGAGCGTGGTACAAGAGGCATTAAAGGGCTATTAGATGGAATTCCATTAAATGACCCGAGCGGATTTTTATCGGATTTCTATGATATCGATTTCAACAATGTTGAAAAAATTGAAATCTTACGGGGACCATCCGCTTCGTTATTCGGCGGAAGTTCAAACGGAGGTATTATTAATATAATCACTAAAAATTCCCCAAACCTCCCGATTTTTGGTGAAGCAGATGCATCCTACGGTTCTAATAATTTCTGGAAGGGATTTGGAGAATTCGGTGGACAGGTGAAAAATGCAAATTACCGTGTATCATTTTCAAGAACGATGGGAGACGGATGGAGAAACCATACACATTTCTGGGGAAATAATATAAGTGCAAAACTAAATTATAATCCCGTAAAGAATATTACCTTAACACCGATATTAACATATTCTCATACATATCATGAAAATCCTGAAGGTATTAATTTAGAGACTTATAATTCAAGTCCCATAACATCGAATCCGGATGCTATTCCGTTTAATGAACATATCGAGAATGATCGCCTCACAAATGGATTAACAGGAAAAATATTTTTTGACAACGACAATGAACTGAATTTCAGCGGCTATGTAAAAACTACTACTTTTGTCGAAGCGAACAACCATACTTTCAACACCCAACTATTTACTACTCCCGGAGCATCAGTTCAATTTACAAATACTGCTGTCTTCGATAAAAAAAGTAATGTTGTAAATAAGGTCAGTGTCGGAAGCGATATGCAATGGCAAACAATTGACAGACACCAAAATCCAAATAATTATTCAATAATCGATTTAACAACTCTGTTATCACACGAAAAAATTACACAAAGCAATTACGGAGTGTTCGCACTTGATGAAATTGGATTTAACAATAAATTTAATTTTATGGTATCATTAAGATATGATGCTATAAACAATAGTCTGCAAAACCTTCTGGATTCTTCAGCAGCAAAACAAACTGCAGACTTCAATCACGCGACATTTAAAGTAGGTGTGACTTATACTCCATTACCGGAATTCAATGTATTTGCAAGCTGGGGGCAAGGATTTCTTCCTCCTTCCACTGAAGAGCTCTCGCAAAATCCTCTTTCATATACAGGGTTCAATCAAAACCTTACTTTTGCAACCTCAAACGGTTTTGATATCGGAATCAGGGGAAGCGTGAAAAATCTATTCACTTATGACTTAACAGGTTTCTATCTTAAAACGCAAAATGATTTTAACAGATTCTATATTCCATATCCAAGAAATCACGAAACGTTCTATAATAACGTAGGTGCAAGTAACAGAACCGGACTTGAATTATACGCAAAATATACTCCCGTAAAAGATCTTATAATTCAGGCAGCATATACATTCTCAAGCTTCAAATATGACATCAGCTCTCCTATACGGATAATAATGGATGATACAACCGACATCAGATATATTCAAAACGGAAATAAACTTCCGAACTGTCCTGATCATCAATTATATGTTGATGTAGAATGGGATTTCTATCCCGGATTCTTTGTAGCTTTAAACACGGAAACATATTCAAAATCTTTTATTGATGGTGCTAATATAGAATCTCAAGCAGTACCGGCATATACACTTCTCGGAGCAAGATTAGGATACAATTTCAACTGTTCAGGGATAAAAGGACAAATTAGTATAAATGGAAGAAATCTTACAGACCAGACTTATGTAGCATTTAGTGAACCGGATTCAGGCGGGAACGCATATCAACCCGGTGCAAAACGAGAAATATTTGGTAATTTAAAAATCGGATTCTAAAAGTAAATTAAACTACTCCTCTTAATTATTCCCCCTAAAAAAAAGGGGGAATAAAAGGGGGTTGTAATGATTTTAGATGAATAGATTCTTCGCTCCGCTCAGAATGATAAACAGAGAAAATTTATTGTGTCACCCCATCGGGGTTTGAAGAAGAAAGAGAATCTTTCTTGCTACAATAATTTCACCCCTACGGGGTTTATTTATCTTTATTCTTATATTATATATTACAATTATTCCACCCCTACTGGGTTCTTTTTTTCTCTCTTTTCTTAGTGTTCTCTGTGCCTCGTGTTAAATGTTTTTATCTTTTGTCAATCAGGTTATTCATTTAATCCTATAAATCATGGTTCAGACTATTTATTCTGTATCCCTCACTCGAAAATTTTGAAAATTGAAATTACTCTGCGAAATAATTATTTTAAAAAATGGCAAAAAAGAAATCTTCTTCAAAAAAACACGCTGAGGAAAGTGTCAATCTCGACTTTACATTCATTCCGGGTGCGAAATTTATTTTTTTTATTTATGCCGCTATCGCATTTTCAGCGCTGGGCTTATCGTATTACTATATTAATTTTGCTAACACGGTAAATCATTACTTTTCCTTTCCGCTGGACGACCCGTGGATACATCTTACATTTGCAAGAAATTTAATTGATTATCACAGCTTCTCGTATTTTAAATCTGAAATGGTCACCGCAGGCTCAACATCGCCGATTTATACATTCATTCTTTCAGCAGGGTATTTAATAATTAAGAATGAATTTATCTTAAGTTATGTATTTGGAATTCTTTTCCTGATTTTATCGGCAATATTTTTTTATAAACTATCTTCTTTTGAATTCTCAAATGAGAATATTTATGCGTTCCTGGTAACAGGGATTTTCATCGCAGATAAATGGCTCAATTTTATTGCTGTCTCGGGAATGGAAACAACGTTATTCATTTTCATACTAACAGGCTGTGCGTATTTTTATAAACAGAGGAAAGCCGTACCGTTCGCAGTTTTCCTCGGATTGATATTGTGGGGAAGACCAGACGGACTTGTCTTTATAGCGGCTCTCGCCGTTGATTATATTTTCGCAAAGAGTTTCAGCAAGCAAAATAAAAATTTAAAATTATTTTCAAAAAACGAATTTCTGAAAATTGGTCTTATCTCAGGTGCAATCATTGCCGTTTATTTCGGACTGAATCTTTTCTTGTCCGGCTCACTGCTTCCGAATACTTATAATGCAAAGCTCGCTTACTATGATCCGGAATTCAGGAGCAGAATCAGTTTTCTACGTTATGAAGTCTGGGAATATTTTACAAACGGTGCCTATGGGATTATGGCAGTCGGATTTTTCATCTCCGTAATTAAAATGCTTTACAATATTTTCAGAAAACAGTACAACAGAAATATAGTATATATAATTTTTGTTTTTGCTTTAATATTTATTTACTGGTACAAACTACCTTATGCTCACAGGTTCGGTCGTTACCTTATGCCGGCGATTCCTTTCATCATACTTGTCTCAGGTCTGGGTTTCAGGGACGCAGCCAAGATGATTGGAGAATATTTCAAAAATAGAAAATTTGCAAACCTTGCTATGCTTGCAATTTCATCTGTCATACTGATTTTTTCCTTAAAAAATTATAACGAGAATAAAACAAATTATGCAGAGCAATGCGCCTACATTCACGACAGGCACATTGTAACGGCAAACTGGATAAAGGAAAACACGAATCCCGAAGATCTAATTGCGACCCACGACGTAGGGGCAATCGGATTTTACTGCGGAAGAAAAATTGTTGATGTAGCCGGATTGATCACTCCAGAACTTATAGGTAAGATCAACGATAAGGACTACGCTGCTTATATGACCGCCTTCCTGAAAAAAAGCGGGGCAAAATATCTGGCATTTCAAAGGGAGTGGTACAGAGTTGTGAATCAGAATCCGCTTTATACAAGTATTAACAAAGAACCTATTGAAACAATAGACGTATTCAGATTTGAACCGGACAAAACACATATAATAAGCCGCGAGGCAAACAGCCTGATTATGAATGCTATGAACCTGCTTGCACAGAGAACTCCCCAGCAGGCATTGCAGTATCTGACACAGGCACTAAAAATTGATCCTCAATGTTCGTTCACATATTTTTTGATTGCAAATGCTTATGTTTCGCTTAATGACAAGGTGAATTTCGAAAAGAACCTGATTAAAGCACTGGAAATATTTCCCGATTACAAAGATGCACTCCTGCTGCTTGGCAGTTATTATAAACAATCTGACCGCAACGGTGAAGCAAAAATTTATTTAGATAAATATCTTAAGATAAGTCCGGATGATAAAAAAGCACTGGAACTTTATAAATCATTACCCGATACTACAGGAAAAAAATAATATTATTTCGGTGAAATTTTAAAAATACAAATGCAGAATTTACTTTTAAAAAAGAGAGCTCCTGATGTTACGGCAATATTATTTATCGTTGCGGCTGTTTTTCTGATTTTTCAGAACCTGCTCAAAGGTCAGATAATAGCTACCAATGATATCGGAACGAACGATTTATTGTACTTTTCCTTTCCGATAAGATATCTGTACTCGGAAGCATTGAAAGCAGGTGAATTACTTCAATGGACACCTTTTATAACTTCAGGCTTTCCGGTTTTTGCCGAAGGTCAGAACGGTTTTATGTATCCCTTCAATTTAATTACCTGTTATCTTCTCGACCCTTTTCAGGCAATGAACTGGTTTTTGATTTTTCACGCTATTCTTGCGGGAATAGGTGTTTATTTTTTTGTAAAGAAAATATCGGGCTCGGGCTGGAATGCAATACCCATGGCAGTTGCAGCTTCAGTATGCGGCTCTTTTACGACGGGACATACCCGCCACTTAAATATTTTTGCAGTGATAGCCCTCACTCCCTGGCTTTTTCTCTTTGCAGAATCTTATGTAAGAAAACTTAAAACATCTTCTGCATTACTCTTCGGCTCGGTACTCGGGCTGATGCTTTTAACAAACCATCCGCAGTTTTCTTTCATATGCGGATTTATCTCAATACTGTATTTATTTCTGAGATTTTATTTCAGCGAAATTAAACTCCCTGTGTACTGGAAAAAAATTCTTTTGTTTCTATTGCTTGCTGTGGTTGTCAGCATTGCGATGTCTTATTATCAGCTCAGGGAGACGCTTGAACTATCATCGTTTTCAAGAAGAAGCATGGATTTGAACACACCTGAATATACAGGCATAGGAAGCCTGCCATGGAACGGACTTCTGACTTTCATTTATCCTAATTATATGGGAAATGCAGGCAATGCAACATATAAGTCGGACACGGTTTATCTTTTCTGGGAATATTTCCATTATATCGGTCTTGTACTACTTGCTCTTGCATTCATCGGGTTAGTGCGAAAATTTAAATCAAACATTTATGCTAAAATATTCTTAATCATCGCGATAATTTCTTTTCTTTTTGCGCTTGGGGAAAATCTGAAACTTTACCGGGTATTTTCATTTTTTCCTGTGATAAGTTCATTTCGTTTTCCTTCAAGATGGCTTATAGGAACGGAACTATCTTTGATGTTTGTGAGTGTGTTTGGATTGCAATTCGTAATTGATAAAATAAAGGGTGTTAAAAAAGTAATTCCGGAAAAAGGACATTCAAAAGGAAAAGTCAGAGTTCAACAGGTAAAGAGCTCAGGCGGGTTAAAGAAACTTATTGAAAGCAAACCATATCTTCCAGGAATAGTAATATCACTGGTGGTAATACTAGATATTTATATTGTAACTGGGAGAGGAGTATCAACAGCTGAACCGGAAGTTTTTTTTCCAAAGGATAACAAAATTATAAATTCACTCAGCAAAGAAAGTTTCGGCAGGGAATTTACAGCAGGAGAGGTGGAACTATGCACAAAATTATATCAGAAGAACAAAGGATGGGAAGGCGATAAATCTGCTTACGGCATTGCCGCAAATATTCTGCCTCCGAATCTTGCAGCATATTATCATATCAAATCTGTCAGTGGATATATGAATTTAACACCGCATTATTTTTATGAAGTATGGGGTGACCAGGACCATCCCGGAATTGTCAGGAAAACTGCTACGTCTCCCGATGGAAAATCGCTCAGGACAACGCCTCCTTTCATCAAACTATCCGGAATGTGGGGTGTAAAAGATTTCTTTACTTTTTATACGATGCCGGAACCTTTTATTGTCAAGTCCGATACACTTGGAATAAAACACTATGAGCTGCCGGAAATTTATCCGAGAGCATGGATAGTAAAAGATATTATAACTACTCCGGCGGATAATAAAAAAAGTGCCGAACTTCTGATTGATGAAAAATTCAATCCGCTTGAAAAAGCTATCGTGAATGGTGAAACTCCTCAGCTGCCTTCGGGCTCCGAAAATTCAAAAGCCGAAATACTTGAAGAAAAAAATCATTCTTTAAAGATAAAAGCATCGGCTCCGGGACTGGTCGTGATAAGCGATATGTGGTATCCCAGATGGAAAGCAAGAATAAATAATGAGGATACCAAAGTTTACCGCATAAATAATTCTATGAGGGGAGTTATCTCGCCTTATGCAGGAGCGGAAATAGAAATGTACTATGACGAAGGAAACATAAAAGCGTTTCTTCTTTTGAGTTTATTGACATTGGCAGGGGTCTTTGGTTTCGGAACGTTTGATTACTTCAGAAGTGGTATGAACAAAAACGAAAACCGGTCTGAAAAGACTCAGCGGATAATATGAACCCGGGACTATTCATACGGATAACCCTGAAAAAATTTAAAGACCTTTATCTTTATGCGGTTTCTTTAATCCGGGGAATTACCGACTCCGGAACTTTCCGGAAATTAATTTTACCGCTAAAATCTTTTTTAGAAAAAGTAAAAACATTAGCTGCACCCGTACTTAAAAAGATAACCGTTTTCATTTCCGGACTCTATAAAAAAATTGAACGAAGTAAAGTTTTATCGAAAGTAAAATTATATCTCCGAACTTCATATAATTTTCTGAAAACAAAAACATTTCCCGTAATAACATCTTTTCTTAAAAAAGTTTATATTTTTCTTCATGCATTCTTTGAAAAGTTCGGAAAATTTGCTTTAAGAAAGCCGTATATTTTTGTTCCTGCACTTGCATTCGTTTATCTGATAATATTTTTGTCTTTGATTTATTATTCGTTGTTTTCTAAATATTACTGGGGAGGAGACCCTGAAAAGAAATACTCTCTTCAACCGGGAAAAAATCTCACGGAAATAACTGCCGACCTTAAAGAGCAGGATATAATCAGGAACGGATTTATCTTTAAAGTGATTGTTAAAATTTCCGGAAATGAGGAAAAAATTATTTCAAGAAACTACGTATTTAAAAACGGAATGAGTAATCTTGAACTTTTATCTGTACTTACGGATAAAACGGAAAGTGTAAAATTCAGAATACCCGAAGGACAGACAATAAAACAGATTGCAAAACTTGTCGAAAGTAAATTAATGCTTTCGTCTGAAAAATTTATTAAAGCGACACAAAACGATACCCTGATTGAAAGCCTCGGGTTAAAAGGGAAAGTGAAAAATCTTGAGGGATTTCTGTTCCCGGACACTTATCAGCTTCCTGCCGCAATCGATGAGGTGATGCTTGTGGAAATACTCGTAAAAGAATTTAAAAGAAAAATATCCGGCAGTCCCGAAATAATGGACAAGATGAAAGAAAATAATATGGATTTATTATCAGCGGTTACTCTCGGTTCAATAATCGAAGCCGAAACTGCTCTTAAGCCGGAGATGTTGATTATTTCGGGAGTTTATCATAACCGTCTGAATAAGAATATGAAACTTGAAGCAGACCCGACCGTGAACTATGCACTGCCGGATGGTCCTAAACAAAGACTGCTTTTCAAAGACCTGAAAATTGATTCGCCTTATAACACCTATAAGTACACAGGTTTACCGCCGGGACCGATAAATAACCCGGGTTATGCCGCGATTCTTGCTGCTGTAAATCCCGAAAAGAATAATTATCTTTACTTTGTAGCAACAGGTGAAGGCGGACATAAGTTTTCCGTTACATATGAAGAACATCAGAAAGCTATTAAAGAGTACAGAAAAAAACAAAAATGAAAATTTAATATATCGATTGAATTCAGAACTCACATATTTATTTTTAAAACTCGATTATCGCGATAAAGATAAATCCTCAAAAAAGAAATTCATAGGAATTGCCGTAGGCTATCTGTTTACAAATCTGATGCTTTCCCTGAACTATTTTTTCTTTTTCGATTATTTCAGTTATGCAATTCTCTCATTCACAATAAATATTTTCCTTCTTTCTTTTATAGCATTGAATGATTTTCAAAGTTTGTTCTTTGCAAAAACTCATATCGAAGTTTTACGATCACTGCCTCTTAGCAGTGAAGACCTCTTTATTTCGAAATTTATCTCGGCATTCGTATATTTATTTCTGATTATTTCAGCCCCCATAATTTCACAATCGATAGTCTTTTATTTTTTTGAGTACAACATATACAAGAGTTTAGTATTTCTCGTAACTGATTATATGTTCTCTTTCTTTTCAATCGGTTTAATTCTTCTGCTGTTTATGGTAGTTCTTTTGAAATTTCCGCGAAAGTCGACTTCTGTTATGTATATATTGCAGTTTATTTTTCTGATATTCGTTATGTACTCTTCAAGTCTTGCATCAAAGGCGAGACTGCATGAAAGGCAGAGCGTTCTTGAATTTGATTTTGTGAAATATTCGCCGCAGAATTTATTTGCACTTTCCATTGATAATCCTTTTAACCTCCTGATCTCCCTTGGTATATTTACTGCAACATATTTAATTTTTTATTTCTACATTAAGAGCCGATATCTGGAGATAAGCGACATAGTATTTTCCCTTGATTTGAAAACCAAAAAAAGAAAACCTGTAAAAATGTTTTCCGGGTTCAACACTTTTATTCAAAAGACACTTTTAAAGAATCACCTTGAAAGAGCATCATACAACCTAATAAAGAATCAGATGATAAATTCTAAGACGTTCAAACTCAGATATGTTCCGCTGGTTTTTATTCCGCTTGTATTCTGCGTTATCGGAATATTGAGTGATACAAGAAATTACCTTGTCTTCACAGTGGATAAGGGCGTACCGCTTGAAGCCGGAGCAGTACTGATGCTTACCCCGTCAATAATTATGACCGTTATGATGATATCCCGTTTATTCGTATCCAACACAAAAATTGCAGATGAAAACAGCGAAGATGTTGAATGGATATATCAGAATTTACCGGTTGATAATAAAAAGCTTTTCATAAAAGGCATATTGAAATTTATCAACATTAATTTTATAATTCCCGTCCTGCTTGCCGCAACGGCAATACTTGCCGTAAAAATAGAATTGTTTCCGCTTATATTAAACATGCTGTTTTTTGGTACGATGGTATTTTTTGTAAATTCGATTTACCTGCTTTTCGATAACAGATACCCGTTTGTATTACAAAGTACGAAATATAATTCAGTGACTAAAATTGCGGAAGTATTTCTGACTATGTTCATTGGTGTAGCAATATTTGTTGTTCAGATTTTTATTTTTAAAAATGTTATATTTGTCATAATTTCAATATTGTCAATTTCTGTATTGACGTATATATTTTCAAAAAAATAAAATAATTATTTATGAACGAGGATTACAACATTCAATATGGAGCTCCAAAGACCGAAGCAAAGCCCCTGATAAGCAAAATACGGGGTGAGGGAAAAAATATTGTACTTGGAATTACGGGAACAAGCGGGGCAGTATACGGCTTGAGGATGCTCAGGGCACTGCTGATGAATGAATTCAATGTTGAACTTATTCTTTCCGAGTATGCGGTTTACTCCTTATACAAAGAATGCAGTGTTGACCTTAAGCAGGCAAATGTAGCGGGATTATTCCCCGAAATAAGTATCGGGAAAGCCACCGTGAATCTTCATAATAACCTCGATCTGAAATCAGAAATATTTTCGGCTAATTTCAATGCTTACGGAATGATAATCTGTCCCTGTGCAAATAATTTTCTTGCCGGAATTGCAAACGGAGACAGCAAAACTTTAATGGAAAAAGCCGCAGATTATTCGCTCTCCTATTCAAGACCTTTGATAATTGTACCGAGGATGACCCCTGTAAATAAGATTCAACTCGATAATATGATTAAGATTATTAATGCAGGCGGTAAGATAGTTCCTGCTATGCCGAGTTTTGAAAATAATCCTCAGAATTTTAATGATCTCGCTGATTACATTGCCGGAAAAGTGTTAAATATTCTGGTAGGAAATAAACTGGAAATATAGAATTTTACTGCATTAACAGGGAAATTCATTGTGATTGATTTCCACATTTACCTGTGGAAAATTGCTTTTGATATATTCTTTAATCTTTTCTGCGGAATATACAGACCTATGCTGTCCCCCTGTGCACCCGAAAGACACCATCAGATGGTTAAAATCTCTTTCAAGATAATTTATAATTGCTGCACCGATTATACTTTCAGTATCGGATAAAAATACCTGCATCCCGGGTTTCGAATCAAGAACATCAATTACTTCTTTATCCTTGCCGGTTAGATTTTTAAATTGCTGAAATTTTCCGGGATTAAAAATAAACCTGCAATCGAAGACAAATCCGCCGCCGTTTCCCGAATCATCAACAGGAATTCCGGATCGTAAATAACTAAAGGAATATATTTTTACTGTTAACATAATTTAATTGTTCTATTACCGTGAAATAATTTTATTAAAATTAGAGAAAAAACAAATAATAAATAAGGAATAACAAATATCTAAAATCCGTTTACCATAAATCCGCCGTCAACTGCTATGCATTGTCCGGTTATGTATGAAGATGCGGGCATTGCGAGGAATGCCGCAGCAGCAGCAACTTCATCCGGTTTGCCGACTCTTTGCATTGGTGTTCTGCCGATTACTTCATTGTAATACTTCCTGTTATTTAATACCGCTTCTGTTAATGACGTCCTTATATACCAGGGTGCAATTGAGTTTACACGTATATCTTCTCCTGCCCATTCAACAGCAAGATTTTTCGTTAACTGAATTTCAGCCGCTTTCGACATGGCATAAGGCGCGCCGGTTTTAAGATGTGTTAATCCCGCTACCGATACAATGTTGATTATACTTGCTCCCCCCGCCTTTTTTAAAAAGGGAAAGGATAATCTGCTCACATCAAAAACAGATTTCAGATTCGTCTCAAATAATAATTCAAACTCATCTTTTGTGTATTCGAGTGCTTTTTTTCTTATGTTATATCCCACATTGTTTACAAGTATGCTGAAATGCTTCCATTCCTTTCCTAATTCATCGAATAATCTTTTCCTCTCTTCTTCATTGCTCAGGTCGCAGCTTGTTCCTGACGCAGAGAGCCCTTTTTTTCTATAATTTCTAATCTGCTGTTTTAATGCATCTTTCCCTCTTGCAACAATAAAAATTTCAGCACCAAGCAAAAGAAATTCTTCCGCAATAGCTTTTCCGATACCTCTTGTACCTCCGGTTATGAGGGCACGCTTATTTTTAAGTGTCCATTTGTTAATCATATTTAATAACTTAAATTATATAATCTGAATATTCTGGAATTAATCTTTTAATGTAAACACTTTATTCGTTTATAAACCGGTAACGAATTTGTTTAGAATCAATTTAAAAGGTTCCGGTGATATAGTCGCATAACCCTGATAAGGATGGTCAAGAACATATATCAGATAAAAAAGCGAAACATTAATAACAATTAACGATGCAATAAGGAATAAATGTGCTTTTCTTTTTTTGGTGGTAAAGAAATAAGAATAACTGACAGATATAAAAGCACATAGTACTATCACAATCCAGATTACTTCCGGAGTAGTCTGGTTCATATCCAAAATTCTTAATCTCCTCTGCATACTAACCAGATTTAATTTTTCTATTGATACCTGATAAAAATAAGTATTGGTAATTTTTGAAACAGGGATCCGGGAATAAGTATCCCATAGATCATCCAGGGCATTCATTGCTTTCGGGCTTGTTTCTCCTTTTGCCATCAGGGGCCACTCATCTTCAACAACAGCTTCAGTATATTTTATTAATTTATCCGTTACAATAGATTTAACTGAGTCGGGTAATATTCTTGTATCCCTGTAGAAGTTTGATAAATAAGTTGTCTCTTCTGTTACGTTCTGCTGTGCTTTCTCATAACCGAACCAGTTGGCATAAACCACGAAAGCAATTAGAACTCCATAAGTTACAGAAAATCCATTAAAAATATAGCTTCCGACAATATGGTTTTCGGCTAATATCTCGTGCGAAAATTTCTTCCTGAAAATTAGAAATCCTATAAATGCGATTACGAGGCTTATAGCCAGAACCATAAGTATTTCAAGAACTAAAGGCATAATTATTAAAGTCGTCATATAATTTTATTAAGACATTGGAAAAATTCATTTTTTTAAAATTAGTGAATTCGTGGTAAACATTAAAATCAATTATTAATCTTAAAAAAAATATGGCGGGGCAGTCCTGCCTATAGGAATTATTAGCGTTCTTTTTTTAATATTTCTTTTTTGTTAACTTAACACATTATTTAATATTTATTAAATAAAACCATTAGGAGAGAAAAACGAAAACTAATCTTAATTTTATTACAATTATTATTATTTTTCCCCTATTATTACCCGTTTCACTATTTGCCCAGCTTTCCGACAATGAAAGAGAAGATTTAAGTGCTTATATTAATAATAATTCCAGTATGCTTAATTACGCTTTAAATCTCAGAACAAAGCTGTTGAATGACGTTGAATTTTCAAAAAACCTGAAATCATGTTCAAAAAATATTTCAACAATTAATTTCGTTAAGGATAATAATACTTTTTTTAATGAAGCCGTGTATCGTGAATTTATACCATTAATAGAAACTACCTGGTAAGTCTCAAGGCAAAACAAGTATATCCAAAAAAAGTAATAGTTTTATTGGAAATGGTATGTATATGCCAGCATTATCTGCATGCAGAATAAATAAAAGACTAAAAGAAATTTATGTGAAATTATGCATTAGAAAGGGTTATAAAAAAACAGGTGTAATTGCTGTTACACGAAAACTTTTAATATTAATTTATACCCTTTGGAAAAATAACACAGAGTATAATCCTAATTATCAATGTATATAAATTGTTTTTCAAAAACATACGGTGCGTTTTTATATTGACTTTTAATACAGTACCTTTGCGGAGGGGCGTGTTAATTCTTCGTGTTCCTTCGTAAAAGTTCTTTTTCAATTCTAAATTTCTTACTATTTCACCCCTACGGGGTTTCTCTCTCTTTCCCTTTTGCATTTTATTATATTTTTGTTTTTAGTTTATTGAAGAATAATGTAACCGAAGTTACACGAAAAGTTAAATAATCTATTTTGTCATTCTGAACGGAGTGAAGAATCTCGTTTTCATTGATTTTTGAGGTGTTTCGCTACGCTCAACATGACAAATACGTAACTTCAAAAATGTAATAATAATTATTCTGATGAGATTTATACTAAACAGAGATATTATAAGTACAGATGTTAATCCTGCAACTTCACTTCTTGACTTTCTGAGAAGAAATCAGAATTTAAAAGGAACAAAAGAAGGATGCCGCGAAGGTGATTGCGGTGCGTGCACCGTCCTTATCGGCGAATCAGAAGGCAATAACATTAATTATCATAATGCCAATTCCTGCCTTATACCCATCGCAGATATGGAAGGCAAACACGTAATTACAATCGAAGGGCTGAATATCTCCGGACTTACTTTATTCCAGAAGGAAATGGTTGAAGAAGGCGGAACACAATGCGGATTCTGCACACCGGGATTCATTGTTTCTTTTACCGGGTATCTTATTAACGGCGGTAAATATAATTTAAAAGACGCAATAGAATCTGTTGGCGGCAATATCTGCCGGTGTACAGGTCACGGTACTATCAGAAGAGCAGTATCGAATGTACTGAACTATTTCGAAACAACAGAATTAAAAAAAGGTGAAAATCGGATAAAATATCTTTCCCGCCTGAATGCTATCCCTGCTTATATTTCTGATATTCCGCTGAAATTGAAAAAAATTGAACGAAGAAAGAATGTTATAGCCCAAAGAATAATAAAAGGGGAACCCGTTTGCGGAGGAACGGATATTTTCGTTCAGAAATGGGACGAACTGCTAAAGAAAAAGATATCTGTCATAACAAAATCAAAAAATATTAACGGAATAAAAATCGGTAAAAATATCTGCAGCATTAAAGCATCAACTACCGTTACTGAAATCGAAGAATCAAAAGAACTGAATAAAATGATTCCCGGATTGAAAGATTACATGCTGCTTTTTGGCTCTATTCCAATTAAAAACCGTGCATCAATCGGCGGGAATATAAATAATGCTTCACCAATCGGTGACGTGACGAATATTTTTCTCGCACTGAATTCAAAACTTATTCTGAAAAAGAAAAAAGCAAAAAGAGAAATCTTCTTGAAAGACTACTATAAAGGATATAAATCCCTCGACAGAAAAAAAGGTGAATTAATCGATGAAATAAAATTTACTATTCCCGGAAAAAACACAAAATTCAATTTTGAAAAGGTTTCAAAGAGGACTTTTCTCGATATCGCAAGCGTAAACTCTTCCATTCTTATTAAAATCAAAAAAGATATTATCGAAGATGTCCATATTTCAACCGGCGGAGTAGCTCCTATTCCGTTGCATTTGACTCTTACTTCCGAATTTCTGAAAGGTAAATTACTTTCATCAGAAAAAGTAAAAAAATCGATTGCTTATGCAATGAAAGAAATATCTCCGATTAGTGATGCCCGCGGTAGTGCAGATTACAAAAGACTCCTGCTACGACAGTTGATTTATGCACACTTTTTGAAACTATTTCCCGAAGTAATAAAACCGGAGGATTTACTTTATGAATAATATTGATTCCATAAAACATACGCGGGGGGAATCAGTTTTTATAGATGATTTCAATGTTCCCGAAGGAACACTTCATGCAGCGGTTTTTTATTCACCTGTTGCTCATGGTCATATTAAAAACCTCGATATTTCAGAAGCCGGAAAAATGGCAGGAGTGAAGGGTATTTATACATATAAAGATATTCCGGGAAAAAATCAGATAGGCGGTATAATCGAAGATGAGAACCTCCTCGCAGAAAATATCGTAGAATTTATAGGTCACCCCATTGCTCTTGTTTTAGCCGATGACTGGCTTACTGCCCGTGAAGCTGTCAAGAAAATCAAGGTTGATATCGAAGAACAAATTCCAATACTCGACCCGAGAACAGCATTTGAAAAAAATAGTTTAATAATGCCGCCAAGAATATTTTCATGCGGCGATACAGATAGTATATGGAGCAAGTGCGATGTAATTGCAGAAGGGCGCGTAGATTCGGGCGGGCAGGAGCATCTCTATCTCGAAACTCAGGGTGCCGTTGCAGTTCCTCTTGAAGGTGATTGTATAAAAATATATTCCGCTACTCAAAACCCAAGTGCAGTTCAGCGGACTGCGGCAGCAGTTTTAAATGTTCCGCAGAATAAAATTGAATGTGATGTATTGAGACTTGGCGGTGCGTTCGGTGGAAAAGAAGACCAGGCAACTGCCTGGGCAGTACTTGCAGCACTTGCGGCTACGAAATTAAAACGCCCTGTAAAACTTGTTCTGTTAAGACACGACGATATGATAGTAACAGGAAAGAGGCATCCGTACAGTTCTGATTTTAAAATCGGACTTGATAAAGAAGGAAAAATAATTGCTTATGAAGTTACATTCTATCAGGATGCAGGGGCATCGGCTGATTTATCCCCTGCAATTCTCGACAGGACACTCTTCCACGCCGCAAACAGTTATTATATTCCGAATGTAAAAGCTACCGCATACAGTTGTAAGACAAACCTCACTCCGAATACGGCTTTCCGAGGTTTTGGCGGTCCGCAGGGGATGTTTGTGATCGAGTCTGCAATTTATAAAGCCGCTGAAAAAATGGGAATAGAACCTTCCGTTATTCAGGAAAAAAATCTGCTGCGGGAAAATAACGAATTTCCATACGGTCAGAAAGCGGAAAACAGTAATGCCGAACGATGCTGGAATGAGGCAGTCCGGAAATTTGATTTGAATTCCGAAAGGAAAAAAGTTGAAGAATTTAATTCGGAAAATAAAATATATAAAAAAGGTTTTGCACTAATGCCAATCTGCTTCGGAATTTCATTCACTAATACGCCGATGAACAGGGCAGGAGCGCTGGTGCATATTTACACGGACGGCAGTATAGGAGTCAGCACCGGAGCGGTTGAAATGGGGCAGGGTGTGAATATGAAATTAAGGCAGGTTGCAGCAAGTTTGTTTTCTGTAGGGATTGATAAAGTTAAAACAGAAACTACAAATACTTCAAGAGTGGCTAATACCTCTCCTACTGCGGCAAGCAGCGGTGCGGATCTTAACGGAAAAGCCACAGAGATAGCGTGCAAAAATATTCTCGAAAGACTCACAAAAACAGCAGCGGATATTTTAGGAATTGAAAACAGCGGTTCAATCAAATTCAAAGACGAAAAAATCTACGTAAACGGAAAACCTTCGGATTTAAACTGGAAAAATTTTATCATTGAAGCAAATACCAGAAGGGTTAACCTATCATCGTATGCATATTATGCAACGCCCGAAATTCATTTTGACAGAATCACTAACAAAGGGAAACCCTTTGCTTATCATGTTTACGGAACTGCATTGTTAGAGGTTACTTTAGATTGCATACGCGGTAATTATAAAATCAATTCCGTAAAAGCAGTTCACGATTTCGGAAAAAGTATGAATCCTGTAATTGACAGAGGACAGGCAGAAGGTGCAATAATGCAGGGACTCGGCTGGATGACTATTGAAGAAGTACTTCACAATGAAAAGGGAAGATTGATTACAGATACACTATCAACATACAAAGTCCCGGATATACATTTCACTCCTGAAGAACTTGAAGTTGTGTTCCTTGAAAATTCTGAAAATCCGCAGGGAATATTTAATTCAAAAGCAATCGGAGAACCGCCCTTTATGTATGGAATAGGTGCCTATTTTGCCTTATTAAATGCAATGAAATCGTTTAAAAAAGATTTGAAGTATAAATTTGATGCTCCGATGACCCCGGAAAAAGTCCTGATGACGATGTACGGATAAATCCCGTTAAAGACTTATTTTAACACCTTTTCTGCTTTTGGTGTCCGTGTGACTTTAACTTTGGAATCTTTACCATAACAATCCACGCAGATCTCGAGCCGGATATCGGTATTTACATAAAGAGAATTTTCATAAATCTCGTACGAATAGTAATCATCTTCCATAATAACTTTAAAATCATAAGTTCCTTCTTCTATAAGCAAGTCTTCATACTCATAAGGATAAATTTCAGACGTAATCATATTTCTGCTCCACAGGTTATCGTAAGAATATACCCCCCTGTAATAAACAGAAGTAATATATTTAGCGTTTTCATCATTATAAATCGAAACATAATGATTCCTCGGTGTGAAAATAAAGTCACAACCGTTTAAAGCAAATGCAGTTGCCAGAATAAAGAGTATAATAATCAGTTTTTTCATAATATTAGTATTTAACCTTCTAAATATTATACGACTTAAGTTGGTTATGTGTTCCTTGCCAAATATATCATTTTTCACGCGGCTTTGTTCAAAGTTTGTTATGTGACTGAAATTTTCAGTTTATTTGTGATTTTAATACCTTATTTTTATCATTCGTTTAAAAAATAATATTTATGGGTGAAATAACTAATAAAATCAAAGAATTATCATCAAAATACAGTGATTTTACTGCTAATAATTTATCGGACATCGTTAAAATTAAATCCCTAAGCACAGGTGAAAAAGATGTTTGCCTTAAACTTAAACAGCAAATGGAATCGGCGGGATTTGATGAAGTGAAAATTGACGGGCTTGGAAATGTTATTGGAAGAATTGGTATAGGCAAAAAAATTTTTGCAATAGATGCCCATATAGATACTGTTGATACAGGAAATATTGAGAACTGGCATTTAGACCCGTTTTCCGGATTAATAAAAGACGGTTTTGTTCACGGCAGGGGGAGTGTTGACCAGAAGGGCGGTGCCGCTGCTATGATAACATCAGGAAAAATTTTAAAGGATTTGAATTTCGATAAAGACCTCACAATTTATTTCACTTGTACGGTAATTGAAGAAGACTGCGACGGTCTTTGCTGGAAATATATTGTTGAAGAGGATAAAATTAAACCGGATTTTGTAATTATCACCGAACCGACAAATTGCAGTATATACCGCGGACATAGAGGAAGAATGGAAATGAATGTAATATTTAAAGGTCTCTCATCTCACGGCTCTGCTCCCGAAAGAGGAAAAAACGCAGTTTATATGGCTTCAAAAACCTGTCTTGACATAGAAAAATTAAATGAACGTCTTGCTTATGATGAATTTCTCGGGAAAGGTTCCGTTACAATTTCAGAATTTGTTTCCGGAAGCCCGTCCCTGTGTGCGGTCGCTGATTATGCAAAGATTCACCTCGATAGAAGACTCACCTGGGGTGAAACAAAAGAATCCGCGGTTGAAGAGATTGAAGAACTTATCAAAGGAGTTGATGCTAAAGTGAAAGTGCTTGGATATAAAGAAATGGCATATACAGGTCTTGAGTACGGAATGGAAAAATATTATCCGACATGGAAACTTGAAGAAAATCACATCGCAGTTCAAACAGGGGTGAAAGCATATAAAGATCTATTCGGAAAAGATCCTGTCATTGATAAGTGGACATTCTCTACTAACGGAGTTGTCACAAACGGAATATATAAAATTCCTACAATCGGCTTTGGTCCGGGAAATGAAGTAATGGCGCATGCTCCGGATGAGAAGACACCGATTGAAGATTTAGTAACGGCATCAGCATTCTATGCAATGTATGCATACCTGATATAATTTATTACAGAAAATATTTTAAACCAATAAAAATAATTTTATGAAAACAATATTCAGAAATAAACATTTTATTAACCACGAAGAATGGTCAAAGCAGGAGCTTGACACCGTATTCGATTTGTCATTCGATTTAAAAAGGAAATTTGCTGCGGGAGAACCCCACAGGCATCTACCCGATAAAACACTGTTCATGATTTTTTTCGAACAGTCAACAAGGACAAGAAATTCTATGGAAGCCGGTATGACACAGCTTGGCGGGCACGCACACGACCTTACCGAAGATAAGATGCAGTTGTCACACGGTGAATCAGCTAAAGATACTTCAATCATTCTTTCGAGAATGGGACACGGTATTGCATCAAGAAATTGTTTTTACGGTATCGGGAATAAATACCTGAACGAAATGGCAAAACACGCAACAGTTCCGGTAATGTCTCTTCAGGATGATGTTTATCATCCGTTTCAGGGACTTGCAGACCTTATGACGATTTTTGAATATTTCGGTAAAGAGCCGAAAGGCTTGAAAGTGACAATTTCCTGGGCTTATGCAAAGTCTCACGCAAAGCCATTATCGGTCCCGCAAACCCAGATACTTCTCTTTCCAAGATACGGAATAGATGTGACGGTTGCACATCCGAAAGAATTTCCTATGAGCAAAGATATTGTTGAGCAGGCAAAGATGAATGCTAAAGCTTCAGGTTCAAAACTGAAGTTCACAAATAATATGGATGAAGCTTTTGAAGGTGCTCATATCGTTATACCAAAGAACTGGGGCGGATTCGGACACTATACAATGGAAGACTATCTTGCAAATGAAGATGCATGCAAAAAAGAAATGTCTTCCAGTCTTGAAAAACATAAGAACTGGATTTGCGACCGCAGAAGAATTAAACTTGCAAATAAAAATGTAAAACTTATGCACGCACTTCCTGCAGATAGAAACAGGGAAGTTACGGACGAAGTGATTGACGATGAAAATATTTCAATCGTTTACGATGAAGCCGAAAACAGACTCCATACGGCAAAAGCCATTATGGCACTAACTATGGGCGGCAGATAATTTGTCAGACAGGTTTTCTATATTACCGGCAGATAAACTTCTCAAATGGATTCTTGAAGAGGAAAAATCCGGACAGATTTTCGGAATAACCAAAAACCTCTTTTTCAACCCTAAGGCAGATGACGTATTCAAAATGAAGCGTTATGGGAAAATCCTTGATACACCAATCGGAGTTGCCGCAGGTCCACATACTCAATTGTCTCAGAATATCATTACTGCTTATCTTACAGGTTCGAGATACATCGAGCTTAAAACCGTGCAAACGCTTGATGATCTTGAGGTTTCGAAACCCTGTATCGATATGGAAGATGAAGGTTATAACTGTGAATGGTCGCAGGAACTTAAACTTAAACAATCTTTCGGACAGTACCTTGATGCATGGATAATTATTCACATCCTGAATCATAAATTCGGGTGGGGTGAAGATATTAATTGCATATTTAATATGAGTGCAGGGTATAACCTTGATGGAATATTAAAAGAAAATGTACAGGAGTTCTTTAATCTGATGTCAAATGCAAAAAATGAATTAGATGAAAAACTGAATATTCTCGAAAAAATTTATCCGTCAATAAAAGAAATTAATATACCGTACAAGGTATCGGATAATATCACCTTATCCACGATGCACGGTTGTCCTCCGGATGAAATTGAAAAAATTGCAAAATATCTGATTGTTGAAAAGAAACTTCATACAACGGTTAAGTTAAATCCAACTCTTCTCGGACGTGATGAACTTAATGATATCCTGAAAACAAAACTTGGTTACGATACAATCGTACCGAAAGAAGCGTTCGAACACGATTTGAAATTCTCTGATGCGATTAAAATCATTAAATCGTTGATACAAGTATCAGAGGAAAACGAAGTAGATTTTTCAATTAAATTAACTAACACGCTCGAATCTGTTAATAACAAAACTATATTTCCGGAAAAAGAAAAAATGATGTATATGAGCGGACGCGCGCTCCATCCCGTCAGTATTGCAGTTGCGGAAAAACTCCGGAATGAATTCGACGGTAATCTCGACATTTCTTTTTCGGCAGGTGCCGATTGTTTTAATATTCCGGAAATCCTTGCATGTGGAATAAAACCTGTTACTGTATGCTCCGACCTTCTGAAACCCGGAGGCTATGCGAGGCAAATTCAGTATCTCGATAATACTAAATCTGAATTTCAAAAACTCGGGGCTAAAAATATTGATGAGTTTATAATCAAAAAAAGTATTGAGAAAACAGATAATGTCAAACTTGCAGCATGGAATAATCTTAACATCTATGCTGAAAAAGTCAAGTATGATAAATATTATCGCAAATCATTTTTTACCGGAACGACTATCAAGACAAACAGAGAACTCAATGAATTCGACTGCGTAAAGGCGCCGTGTGTTTATACATGCCCCGACAGTCAGGATATCCCTGATTATATGTACTGTACCTCGATTGGCAATATTGATAAAGCATATCAGGTGATTTTAAAGAGTAATCCTTTTCCGTCGGTTACGGGAATGATATGCGACCACCAATGCCAGACCAAATGCACAAGAATAAATTACGATAATTCTTTACTTATAAGGGAAATAAAAAGATTCGTTTCGGAAAATGCAAAAGAGAAAGTTCTCGCCGTAAAAGGAAAAAACGGAAAAAAAGTTTCTATTATCGGAGCAGGTCCATCAGGTTTATCTGCCGCATATTTCCTCGCGATTGAAGGATTTGAAGTTGAAGTAAATGATTCAAAAGGATTCGCCGGTGGTATGGTCTCTGATGCAATTCCCGAATTCCGTTTGTCAAAAGAAGCTATTAAAAAAGACATTGAAAGAATAGAAAAACTCGGAGTGAAATTTATTTATGACAGGAAAATAAATGATGAAGAAATAAAGAAGCTGATAGAAAAGTTGGATAGCAATTATCTTTATATTGCTGTAGGTGCACAGAAAAGCAAAAAAATGAATATCGAAGGTGAGAAGAATGAAAGTGTATTTGATGCTCTCGGATTTTTATCGGACGTAAAGAAAAAAATAAAAATTGAATCCGGTAAAAACATTGCAGTGATTGGCGGCGGAAATACAGCGATAGATACAGCCCGGACCGCTAAAAGAATAGCAGGTGAAAATGGAAAAGTTACACTGATATACCGCAGAACGAGGAAAGAAATGCCTGCCGATAAGGATGAAATAAAATCAATGCTTGATGAAGGCGTTCAATTACTTGAACTAACGGCACCTTCCGGAATAATTTCCGAAAACGGGAAGCTGAAACTCGTTTGCCATAAAATGGAACTTACAGGAATAGATAAAAGCGGAAGAGCCAAACCTGTGAAAATCCAAAACTCTGACTTCGAAATGTTTTTTGATAATATTATTCCTGCAATAGGACAGGATATTGCATCCGAATTCCTGGAATCTCTGAATGTTAATCCCGAAACATATCAGACTCAGTATGAAAATGTATACCTGGGAGGTGATGCATTAAGAGGTGCTTCAACACTTATAAAGGCAATTGCGGACGGAAAAAATGCAGCGTATGAAATCATTAAAAAATCCGGCGGAAAACTGCCTGATGATTATTCAGCATCTATAAGGGAAATATCAAAAGAAGAATACCAGAGAAAAAATGCTTCAAGAGTGTTCGGAAAAGAAATTATTGAGACACATATCTTTGAAAGAAATAATTTTCACGTAGTTACTCAACCCCTGACGTCTGAAGCAGCAAAAATCGAGGCTTCAAGGTGTTTATATTGTGATACTGTTTGCAATGTATGCGTATCTGTTTGCCCTAATCGTGCAAATATTTCTTATGAAATAAATCCGGAAGAATACAATCTGAAAAAAATCATTGTAAATAGAAACAATGTAAGTTTTATACAGGATAAAGTGTTCCGGGTTAATCAGCAACCGCAGGTTTTAAACATACAGGATTTCTGTAATGAATGCGGCAATTGCACAACATTCTGCCCTACAAACGGAGCACCTTATAAAGATAAACCCCGTCTCTTCCTTAATGAAAATGAATTAATGAAAAGCAGCGAAGAGGGATACTTTACTTCGGAAGAAAACGGAAACAGATATATTATATATAAATCGGATATGGCTTTGGAAAAATTAACATTAAATAAAGATCACTATTTATATATGAGCAGTAATTTTGATATTAAATTGGGTTTAAAAAGTCTCGACTGCCTTGATGTGAAATTGAAAAATGATTTTGAGGGTGAAATAACATTAGATAATGCTTCAAAGATGAGTGTTCTGATGAAAAATTTACCCCAATATTTATTTGTATGATATCTTATGTGCGAATATAGTTTTAATAAATATTGTAAAAAAAATCCGGACTGGAGCGAAGAGGAATTTGCATTTCTCAAAAGTTCTGATATGATTGGTTTTCATAAATCAATCGAAGGGTATAATCCTACCCCTTTGATTTCTTTGGAATCTCTTGCAAAGGATTTAAACGTCAGAAATGTATATGTAAAAGATGAATCCCTGAGATTCGGAATTAAAGCATTCAAGGCGCTCGGTGCATCTTATGCTATTTTCAGAACGATAAATAAGAAGTGGAGAAATAATTACGGTAGTGAACTGAAGGCAGACGAATTTTTTAAAGCCGATATTAAAACCAAACTCGGCAAATTCACTTTCTGCGCTGCTACCGACGGTAATCACGGCAGAGCCGTTGCCTGGACTGCAAACAAATTAAAACAAAAAGCAATTATTTATATGCCTTCCAATACTGCAAAATCAAGAATCGATAGTATATATGCGGAAAATGGAGAAGTTGTTCTTGTTGACGGGACGTTTGATGATTGCGTATCAAGAGTCGCACAGGACTCCAAAAAAAACGGCTGGCAGGTGATCTCGGATACGGCATACCCGGGTTATATGGAAATTCCCGGTTTTATTCTGCTTGGATATACAACTATCTTTAATGAGATTGAAGAACAAATAAAAACTCAAAAATTGGAACTTCCGGATTTTGTTTTTCTTCAATCCGGTGTAGGCGGACTTTCTGCCGCAGGAACATTCCATTTTGTCTCAGGATATGGCAGTAAAAAACCTAAATTGATAAGCGTCGAGCCGGTTGATAGCGATTGTTTTCTAGAATCAGTTAAATATGGGAACGGCTCTCCGCTGCCAACAAGAGGTAAGCAGGAATCAATAATGGCGGGTCTTAACTGCGGTATCCCTTCACCTCTTGCCTGGAAAATTATTAAAGATGGTATGGATTTTTTCCTGTCAGTATCTGATAAATATGCAGAAGATGCTATGAGAATGTATTATCATCCGTCAGGAAATGATGAAAAAATTATTTCGGGAGAATCGGGTTCTGCAGGTTTGGCAGGGTTTCTCGCTCTATGTCAGAATCCGGTTTTGGCGGATGCAAAAAATAAGTTGGGAATTAATGAAAATTCCGATATCTTACTTATTAATACGGAGGGCGATACGGACACCGATAATTTTGAAAAAGTAGTGAACAGAATTTAAAAGTTTTTTTTAATGATATCTTTCACCTTAAATAGCGAGCAAAAAACTTTCAATGGGGATGAAAATATTTCTCTTCTTAAATATCTCCGTGAGTACGAAGGAATAACTTCACCGAAGGACGGCTGTTCCTGCCAGGCATACTGCGGAACCTGTATGGTCGAACTGAATGGAAAGGCAGTTCTTTCCTGCGTTACTCCTATGAAGAAAGTGAAGGGTGGGAATGTCATTACTATTGAGGGTTTACATGAACATTTGCGTCAGATTCTCGGGAAAATATTTGTTGAAAAGGGCGCCGTGCAATGCGGATTCTGCACTCCGGGATTCTTAATGAGAACAAAAGTATTACTGGAAACAAATCCGAATCCTACAAGAAAAGAAATATTAGATGCATTAAAATTTAACCTTTGCCGCTGCACGGGATATATTAAAATTGTTGAAGCAATTGAATTCGCTTCAAAAGTGATGAGCGGCGAAGAGCGCTTTGCACCAAAAACGCAGACCGGAAAAGTCGGAACGAGATACCCGAAATATCAAGCATACGAGACAGCAATAGGTTTCAGACCATTCGTTTGTGATTTAAAATTCAACGGTATGCTTCACGGGGCTCTTAAATTCAGCGACCATCCGCGAGCAATTGTAAAAAAAATAGATTTCATAGAAGCAGAAAAAATAAAAGGTGTTGTAAAAATTTTCACGGCAAAAGATGTTCCGGGAAAAAGAAATATTGGCTTGATTGTTGACGACTGGGATTTGATGATAGCAGAAGGGGAAACGACAAGATATATAGGAGATGTGCTTGCAGGTGTGGTTGCGGAGACAGAAGATATTGCCCGCGAAGCCGTGAAAAAAATAAAAGTTGAATATGAAATCCTTGAAGCATTAACGGATGTACACAAGGCACTTGAAAGCGAAATAAAAATACATCCGAATGGAAACCTTCTCGACGAATGTATAATTTACAGGGGAGGCGATGCAGAGGAAGTAATAAAAAATTCTGATTATAAAGTCAGCAGAGTTTTTGAAACACAAATCATTGAACACGCTTATCTCGAACCTGAATGCGCCGTTGCTCTATCCTGGGAAAAAGACGGAATACAGGTTCACTCACAGAGCCAGGGGGTTTATGAAGACCAGAGGCAGATTTCAGAATTATTGGGATTGCCCGAAGAAAAAGTAAATGTAATACTTGTTCCAAACGGCGGCGGATTCGGCGGCAAAGAAGATATGTCCGTTCAGGGGCACGCAGCACTTTTTGCTTATTTACTTAAAAAACCTGTCAGGGTGGCATATACTCGGGATGAATCGATAATGTGCCATCCGAAAAGGCATCCGCTTTATATGGAGTATCAGGTTGGCTGTAATAAACAAGGAATACTTACAGCTGTAAAAGCAAGAATTCTCGGAGATTCCGGTGCCTATGCATCTGTCGGTATGAAAGTTCTCGAACGAGCCGCAGGTCATGCTACAGGGGCTTATAATGTTCCCGCTGTTGATGTTATTTCAAAAACAATCTATACAAATAATATCCCTTGCGGTGCTATGCGCGGATTCGGCGTTCCGCAGTCAGTTTTTGCAATGGAATCCTGCATCGACGAACTTTGCGAACTTGGAAATTTTGACAGATGGAAATTCAGATACGATAATGCTCTGGTAAACGGCAGTATGACTGCAACAGGGCAAATTCTCAAATCGGGTGTTGGAGTTAGGGAAACACTGCTCGCAGTGAAAGATGAATTTTATAAAACCAAATATGCAGGACTTGCCTGCGGAATCAAGAACACAGGAATCGGAAACGGAATGCCCGATTTTAGTAATGTCAAAATTGAATTAAAATCTCCGTCACATATTGTAATACATCACGGCTGGACTGAAATGGGACAAGGGGTACACACTATGGCTCTCCAATCCTTTTGTGAAGAAACCGGAATTGACCCCGAATTCGTGGAAGTGAAAGTTGATACTAAATATGCCGCGGTGACAGGAATGACAACTGCTTCAAGAGGTACATCCCTTGTTGGAAATGCAATTATCGAAACTTGCAAGCCTTTGAAAGAAGACCTTAAAACAAAATCACTTGCTGAACTTTCGGGAAAAGTATATGAAGGCAGCTGGATTTATGATAAGACAACAAAGCCGGGAGATCCGGGGGAAGTTATTACTCACTACTCTTACAGCTACGCTACTCAACTGGTGGCATTGAATGATAAAGGTCAGGTGGAAAAAGTTATTGCTGCTCACGATGCCGGTAAAATCATGAATCCGACACTCTTCGAAGGACAGATGGAAGGTTCTGTTTGTATGGGATTGGGGTACGCTTTAACAGAAGAACTTGTTTTGAAAGACGGAAGACCAGTAAGCACAAAGTATAAAGACTTAGGATTGTATAAAGCAAAAGATATGCCTGAGGTGGTTGTGATTGGAGTTGAAGTGAAAGACCCGCTCGGACCTTTCGGAGCGAAGGGAGTGGGAGAAATAGGAATGGTTCCTACCGCAGGCGCAGTTGCAAATGCATTGTATCAGTTTGACGGAATCAGAAGAACAAAACTTCCGATGAAGAAATTAAGGGAAATAAAAAATAATTATAAGTAAATGGCGATATACTTAAAAAATACTACATATATAGACTGGCAGACACTGGAATTTGTCGAGACAAATTTAAAAGTCAATAAAGGCGATGACGGAAAATTAGAATTTATCAGAGAAATTCCGGCAGTAATAAGCGACACGGATATTGTTATCGACTGCAAAGATAAACTTGTTACAAAATCATTTGCCTGCGGACATCATCATATTTATTCAGCTCTCGCACGCGGAATGACACCCTCTCCGGCTGCACCCAAAAACTTTTTTGAAATTCTAAAATTTATATGGTGGGAACTCGATAAGAAACTCGATGCCGAAATGATAAAGGCAAGTGCACTTGTTACAGGAATGTACTGTGCCAAAAATGGTGTTACGTTTGTAATCGACCACCATTCATCACCATTCGCTGTTGAAGGCTCACTTGAAATAATTGCCGGGGCTCTCGATGAAATAGGTTTATCACATTTACTTTGTATAGAATTATCAGACAGGGATGGAGAAGTTCCTAAAGAAAAGGGACTTTCGGAAACGGAAAATTATATTAAATCCGGCAGGCAGGGATTGGTAGGACTTCACGCATCTTTTACTGTCGGCGATGATTTATTAAAGAAATCGGTCGCATTATCGGAAAAATATGATTCGGGTATTCATATTCATACCGCTGAAGATTCTATCGACCAGGAATTCACTATTCGTGATTATGGTAAAAGAATAATTAACAGGTTCAATAACGCAGGAGTAATGAATTTTCAGAAAACAATACTCGCACATTGTGTAAATATCAATATGCAGGAGCGTGAGATATTAAAAAATTCGAATACATGGATAGTACAGAATGCAGAAAGCAATATGAATAATAATGTAGGTAGTTTTAACTCTTACGGACTAAACGAAAATATTTTTTATGGTACAGACGGCATGCACAGCGATATGCTGCGCTCTGCAAAATCTGCATTCCTTGTGGGCAGGGAAGCTGAGGAAATTCAGGCATTGACGGTTTACCAAAGATTACGGAATGTCCATAATTATCTCAATAAAAATGATTTCAAAGGTGACGGAGAGAATAATCTCGTTATCCTGAATTATGATTCCCCTACGGAAATAAACAAGGATAATTTTATAGGTCACTTCATTTTCGGTATCGAATCATCCCATATCGAAAGCGTAATATCGAAAGGAAAACTTATCGTTCAAAATAAAAAATTAATCAATATTAACGAAGAAGATATCTTAGCTTATTCTAAAGAAATGTCAAAAAAATTATGGAGCAAATTATATAAAAATTAAATATGTCATCCTGAGCGTCTCATATGTCATCCTGAGCGCAGCGAAGGATCTTAAAAATCAAACATAAAACAATGATAGAATTAATAGAAAAAATAAAAAACAAAGATATACTGCACAAAACGTCAAAGATATTCAAAGAAAAAGGAATCATACTGCCCACATTCGCACAAATGAAAAATCCGGATTTAATACCCGGTGAAATAAAAGATAAATTGAAAAATATTGGTCTGTGGGAATTACATCCGTTAAATCTTTTCCGCATCACCTGGAAAAATGAACCGAAAGAAAAAGGCGGATTATATGGCGGAGTTAATTATTTAGAACTTCCAAAATCTTTAACAGGAGTTGATGCAAGAATAATTTTATTACTTGGCAAGTGGTTTCCTACCGGGGCACATAAAGTCGGTGCGGCTTATGGTTGCCTTGTTCCGAGAATAATTACAGGTGATTTTGACCCTTCATATAATAAAGCTGTATGGCCATCAACCGGCAACTACTGTCGCGGCGGAGCATTCGACTCCTATCTTATGGGATGCACGGCTGTTGCGATACTGCCTGAAGAAATGAGCAGGGAAAGATTCGACTGGCTTAAAGAAATCGGAGCGGAAGTTATCGCTACTCCCGGATGTGAATCAAATGTAAAAGAAATTTACGATAAATGCTGGGAGATAAAAAGGACAAGAAAAGATTGCATTATCTTTAACCAGTTTGAGGAGTTCGGAAATCCCTGCTGGCATTATCATGTTACCGGTTCTGCAATTGAAGAAGTATTTCTCTCCCTCGTTTCTACACTCCAGTCGAAGATCCCGCATTTATCGGGACGTGGGAACGCTAAATTAAATCTCGCCGCCTACGTCTCCAATACAGGCTCTGCGGGCACAATCGGAGCAGGAGATTATCTTAAAACAAAATATTCCGGAGTAAAAGTAGTTGCATCGGAAGCATTACAATGCCCGACAATGCTAATGAACGGCTTCGGCGGACACAGGATTGAAGGCATCGGAGACAAGCATATTCCTTGGGTTCACAATGTAAAAAACACTGATGTTGTGACCGCAATTGACGACGAAGATTGTATGAGGATTTTCAGGCTATTCAATGAATCGAAAGGTAAAAAATATCTTGCAGGTGAAGGACTTGAAAAAGAATTAATTAATAAACTTGATATGATAGGAATATCAGGAATAGCAAATATTCTTTCTGCTGTAAAGACTGCAAAATATTACGAAATGAATTCCGATGATGTGATAATATCATTGGCAACAGACGGAGCAAATATGTATGAATCACGTCTTGGTGAATTGAGGTCGGAAAGAGGTGAATATACTGAACTTCAAGCCGCGAAGGATTTTGAAAAATGCATCTGCGGCACACAAACCGACAGTATGAAAGAATTAACTTATACAGATAGAAAAATGATTCATAATTTAAAATACTTTACTTGGGTTGAACAGCAGGAAAGAAGCATCGAAGATTTGAATCAACTATGGTACGACAGGAAAATCTGGAAGAACATTTTCGACCAACCTGCAAAATGGGATGAAATGATAGAAGAGTTCAATAAGATGTAATAACAGAATAGCATTCAAAATGGTAAATTAAATAAACGATTTCGATTCTTGTCCCACCTTTGATAAAGGGGGGTTGGGGGGTTCATTTGATAATTGTTCGAATTTACACACGATTTTTAACGCCATTAATAATAGTTCCTATTTGTTATGCAGTTAAATAATATTCATTTATTTTGAAATTAAAGACCGGGGCTTTAAGTGTTTTTCAGATAATAGATTTTCGGAATTTTATTTTTGCGAGATTCTTTATCACACTTGCTTATATGGTTCAGGCAGTGACCGTAGGGTGGCAGGTATATGAACTTACGAAGGACCCTTTTTCATTAGGTCTCATCGGTCTGGCAGAGGCAATTCCTTCAATACTTACGGCTCTTGTCTCCGGACATATTGTTGATATAAGTGACCGGAAAAAAATATTACTCTCCTCTTATTTACTTCTCTTTCTTTGCTCATTTTTACTCTTCTTTTTTTCTACTAATGCAATTGACCTGCTGAACACACAAAGAGTAACTTATATTTATACTGTGATATTTATCAGCGGAATCGCTCGTGGATTTGTAATGCCTTCTTCATTTGCTTTTATGGCTCAGTTAGTACCAAGGGAGTTATTTTCAAAGGCAATTACCTGGAATATAACCGTCTGGCAGATTGGTGCAGTATTGGGACCCGCAACCGGCGGATTGATCTATGGATTTTATGGTGTGAGTATTTCTTATCTCACAGTTGTAATACTCATTGGAACAGCAATTTTTGCAATGCTATTCGTTTCAAAAAAACCGGTTCCGGAATTGAGTGAACATAACACTTTATCAGATAGACTTGCCGCAGGTGTAAAATTTGTTTTTAAAAATAAAATTATACTTGGTACAATTTCTCTCGACTTATTTGCCGTGTTATTCGGCGGAACGGTAGCAATGCTGCCGGTATTCGCTTCGGATATATTGTCAACCGGCCCGCAGGGGCTTGGAATGCTGAGGGCAGCGCCTTCCATAGGTGCGGTTTTTATGGCTTTGTATCTTACTCGTAAGCCGCCGCTGGAAAATGCAGGAAGAAATTTACTTTTCTGTATAGCGGGATTCGGAATCAGCATAATTGTATTTGCAGTTTCACGGAATTTTTACCTCTCACTGCTTACGCTTGCTTTAAGCGGTATGTTTGACAGTGTAAGTGTGGTTATAAGGCAAACTATAATTCAGTTGAAGACTCCGGAAAATATGAAAGGACGGGTTTCGGCTGTAAACAGCATATTTATCGGTTCGTCCAATGAAATAGGTGCATTTGAATCAGGACTTGCTGCGAAACTGATGGGGATTGTTCCCTCGGTAATTTTCGGAGGCGTGATGACACTTATCGTTGTTATTATCGTAGCCGTTTCTTTTCCTGTGATTAGAAAATTGAAACTTTAGTTCACAACAATCTTTTAAATATGTCGTTGCCGCAGAGCCTGTCCCGATATGTCGGGATCTTTAGCCTGCGCAAATTAAAAATGAAAGAAAAAATTCACAGATTATCACCCGAATTATATAACGGTGAAATATATGTTGCATTCACGCTTTGTACATACTTAAAGAAAAATTCTTTAAATAATGATGAAATATTTAGCGAAGTTGAGAAATTTTGCTACAAGAATTAGAAAAATACTCCTGCTCATCACTTATATATTTGTTTATGAGAAATCACATTCATATGATTGTTAAAGGAGAAAATGAAGGTTCAAAAATATTAGATTTTATGAAATCCTTTAAGCAAAAATCAGGGTATTTATTTTCAAAACATTATCCTGAAATAAAATGGCAAAAAGATTTTTTAATCTTATTGTTTTTACAATAGATAATTGATAGTTTGATATATATGGGAGATGTATTAAGGTTGATGAGTACAAGCAATATGAGGGTATGATTGCCAATTGATTAGAAATTAGTTTTAAAAAATTTATTTTTTTCACATATGAAAAAAATTATTTTTATAATTTCGGTCTGTTATTCGTTTTTAATTGGTCATTATTTATTAGCTCAGTCCGGATGGATTCAGGTAAATAGCGGCGTAACATCAAATCTTAACATCGTTTTCTTTCCTGCAACAGAAACCGGGAATTTTGGATATGCCGCAGGAGATAATGGCGTAATTCTAAAAACTACAAATGCGGGAATTAATTGGGTTTCAGTTTCTCCCAACCAAAATATTAACTTCAAAACAATTTATTTCCTTGATTACTCAAACGGCTGGGCGTCAGGATGGGGAAATGATTCGGTTTATATCTATCATACAACTAACGCAGGAATTAACTGGAGTAAGCAATTCGTTGGATATGATTATTATAATGAACCTCAATGTTCATTTTTTGTAAATGCCAATAATGGGTACATCGGAGGAAAGAAAAGAAATTCAGTAATTAATTCCGGATTTGATATGCTCACTACAAATGGTGGGTTAAACTGGAGCAAAGAGAATCACTTAATGGGAATTCTATCTGTGAATTTCCCGACTGCTCTGACAGGGTGGAGAGGTGTTTTCTATAATTTTTGCGGCAGTAATAACGGTGAACTTCAAAGGACTACCGATGGCGGGTGTAATTGGGAAATGCTGGACCATTGGGATGATGCTTATTTTTATGCAATGAATTTTGTAGACCAGAATACCGGGGTTGCAGTCGGTTATTATAATGGAGGAAATCCAACTTATACATACGTTGACCGAACTACCAACCGAGGACTTTATTGGTTTCAGGCGACTTATCAATCTATATCGGTTATTAATTCTGTATATTTAATCGGAGCCGATAAAGGCTGGATGTGCGGGACAGAAGGATTAATCAGGAAATCAAATGATGGCGGGGTTTTTTGGTACCCTCAGAATTCTGGAGTTACAACAGATTTAAAATCAATCACATTTACGGATGTCAACACAGGGTATGCTGTCGGGAATAACGGTGTGATTATAAAAACAACAACAGGCGGTTCCGTCGGGATAAATAATCAGGGCAATGTAATTAAAGATTTTTCTCTCGAACAAAATTATCCCAATCCCTTTAATCCGTCAACAAAGATAAAATTCCAAATACCGTCAAATGTGAAAAGTGAGACGTCAAATGAATTATTCCCCCTTAGAAAAGGGGGTCAGGGGGTTGTTACATTAAAAGTTTACGATGCACTTGGCAAAGAAATCGTTACACTTGTAAACGCACCATTACAACCCGGAACTTATGAAGTAACATTTGAAGCAAGTGCCCATCCATCAGGAATATATTTTTATACTTTAAGCATTGGAGATTATATTGATACTAAAAAGATGATTCTTTTAAAATTACCTGTTGAGTTACAAATTTATTTGTAACGAAATCCCGACGTGTCGGGAGAGATTATATTGAATGCAAGAAGATGATTTTACTTAAATAGAAAATTGGAGCGAAGCGGTAATTTGATTTATCGGACAAAAAAATGATATTACTTAAATAAATAACATAAATAAATCTTTGGAAATTTTTAAAAACTTAAAAAATTGATATGAACGGGTTCTTAGAAGGTATTATTATTAATATAACTACATCATTGTTGTATGATATTGCAAAAAAAGCATTTCTTCATGATGAAGGCATCAAACATTTTGAAAAAACTGTCTCGGAAACAATTATTTATTTTCAAAAGCAAGGTATTGAATTAACGAAAGAATATTTCTGTAAATTTCTTGAAGATTCCGATGTAATTAACTCTTCGGAATATTTTCATGAAGGAATTGATTACATCTCGAAAGAAGTTTTAATAAATTCATTTTTAAAAACAGACTTTTATTTCCCAACTAATAGAGATAGAAAACTGATAGCTATACAAGTTATAAATTACTTCGTTAGACAAATCACTAATAACATATTGCAAGATCCAAAAACTAATGCACTTTATTTAAAATCAATTATCGAAATTAATTTTAGAAGAAATAATCTTTTTACAAAAGAATTTAAGAAAAATGTTAAAATAATATCAACGGAATTAAATCAAATTCAAGAAAATTTGATTCGTATTTCACGAAATCAAGAAATAATGTTAGAAATACAGGTTGAAGAATCGAATAGATTAAAAAACATAGAAAATATGATTACTTCTTTTGTTAAAGAAAAAGATGGCTCATTACAAATTAAATCTGAATTCCAGAATCTTCTAAACAATGCAAATGATTTATTTGAAAAAGAATTATATGATACCGCAAGAGAAAAATATCTCGATATATTAAAAAGTGATAATTTAACCAATGAACAGATTTGGAAATTGAATCGCAATATTGGTATGACATTTCTAATAACAAATGAGATTGAAAAAGCAATTCCATATCTTAAAAACGCATATACTGTATTACCAAATGAATATCGTGGAAAACTTCAAAACATTTTTGTAATAATGTTAGAACAAGGGGAACAAGCTGCTTACGATAAATTTATTTCAGATTTCGGAGAAAAAGATTTGGATTATGACGAACGATTAATGAAAATGAATTTATTAATAAAATTAGGAAAATTAGAGGATGCTTTGCAACTTTATGATAAAAAAAGTCTTGAAAATCCAGATAATAGATTTGCTTATTCAAAAATACTATACGAAAAGAAAGATTATAAGAATGCGATCGCTGAAATTGAAAAAGTCCTTGAAACTAAAAGCACACCTGAACTCAATTATGAGTATGGAGTATATAGAATAGCTTATATTATTGAAAAAATAAGTAAAGAAAAATTTCTAGCTAACAGAATCCTATCTGAAATCAAAGAATATTTATTAGAAACAAAAAGAATTTTTAACGATGCTATATTAAAGTTAGAAAAAACGCAAAATAAATTAATATACAGGAGCGCAATTTTTAACCGGGGTGTTGTAAATGGTTATTTAAAATTAGATGATGAATCGAGAGCAGATTTTAATACTGCAGAAATACTTGGTTTATCAAATATAGAAATTTTTACAAATCTAGGAATTAGTTACGTTTTAATAAATAATTTTACCAAAGCTATATATTATTTTAAAAAAGCTTATGATTTAGACAAACAAAAATCTCTTATAAATTTATTAAATGCATTATTTTATGGTAAAGAATTTATAGAACTTAAAAAATTATGCTTAGAACATATTTCTTATCCAGAAATAAAATTAAATTCCAATAACATTAAAATATATTCATTTCTTGCAAATGCTCTTAATAGAGAACTTGATAAAGAAGGCTCCGATAATATTCTTTTTGAGATTAATGCTTCATTCCCTAATGATTATGATTTTATTTTAACTAAAACTAAAATATTGTGGGAAAGAGGAGAAAAAGAAGAGGCAATAAAATTTATAGAATCAAAAAAAGATATTACAGATAGTAACAAAGAAATTATTTATCTAAAACTTGCAGATTATTATTTTTCAAATAGTCAGTGGATTGAGGCTAAAGAGATATACAAGAACTATTTAGATATTGATGAAACTATTACAATAAATTATCTGAACTGTTTATATAATTTAAAGAAAGACGAAGATGTAATTATTGTTGCAAAAAAAATGTTGGATGATAATAATATTGAAAACAAAGACAAAATTAAGGAACTATTGGGATATTCTTATTTAGGATTAGAAAACTATGTTGATGCACTGCCTATTTTTAGAGAATTATCTATAAGAAAAAGAATAAGTTTTTATTATTATAATTGGGCATATTGTGAAATTAGATTAACTAATTATTCCGAGGCTTTAAAAATAACAAAAGAAGCTGAAAAAGAATTCTCAGGAAAATATAAAGAATTATCTAAAATATCTGTTAATTACTTACAAATTGGTGAGAAAAAAAAAGCTTTTGATATTGCTTATTTATGTGCAATTAATTTGCCGGAGGATGCAGAAATTAATGCAAATTTTGCATCTATTATTCATTTCATGATTAATGAACCTGAGTTAGTTTCCGAAGAAGGAAAAATACTTTATAATCATTTGATGCAAAATTGGGATGTTCTATTTCCTGAATATAAATTATTTGAAAAAATAATTATTGAACCAGATTTAAAAACAATTCGAGAGAAACTTGAAAAAAGAAGTGATTTCGGATTGAGAATAATGAGTATGTATGAAAGAAAACAAATACCACTTTCTTATTACTCTAATCAACGCGGTGAAAACATTTATGAATCTTGGAAAAATTTATCGATTAGTTATATGTCTAAAATATATTCATATAATCCTAATACCCGAAAGAAGCAGTATGAAATTATTAAATCATCTAAAAAAATAGTGATTGAACCCTTTGCTTTTTTCACATTGTATGAATTAAAATTACATCAGTTCTTAAATAATGTTTGTCTCCCACAAGGTTTATTGGATAGTTTAGTTCAATATAATCAAGAATTAAGTTTAGCATCTGTACAGGGTAGAAATTCAATTATAAGTTTTGAGGGTAATTTAATTAAACTTGAAGTCCCTGCAGAAGATATAAGAAAGGAAATAATAAAGATTGAAGATATGATAAATTTTGTTAAACAACATATCCAAGGAACAAACAAACTATTTATTGACAAAAGAATAGCAATTATGCTTGAAAAATCATCTGTGCAAGCAATAAACATTTCACTAGAATTAGATATACCGATTATTTGTGATGATTCCTTATTAAATGATTTAATGCAAAATAACATACCAGACTATAAATATTCCAGTACATTATTTTTAATACAACACCTCTATGATAAAAGAATAATTAATGATTACAGATTTAATGAATTAATATTGAAGTTAATTTGGATGAATTATTATTTTGTTCCGGTTAACGCTAGAATATTATTACATAATATCGAATCTCAAGATTTTAAAAATTATAATATCAACAAAAAAGCTATTGATACTTTAAGAGATATTAATCAACTCAGAGAATTAAATATCATGGTTGTAAGTGATTTTATAGTCCAAATTTACTTTCTTAAGGCCATGACAGAATTCAATAAAAATAACTGGGTAGATTATATTTTAAATGCTGTTACAGTTAACGATTCTGATACAAAAAGTACACTTATTCAAATAGAAAATAAAATTTATAGCCATATTGATCATTTATTTAGTACAAAGGCTATTAAACTTGAAATAAAACAAAGTTTTATTAAATGGATAGATAAAATAATTAAATATAGAAATTCTTATTAATATTATTATATATCTGACTTTTCAAATTAATTACATTGACCAATGGGGAAAAATATTACAAAGACAAAGATTTCAAAAAGATTCTTGAGAATTATAGGGGGAAATAATCTAAAAACGTAAGGAAGAAAATCGAAAATCTTTATTACCAAATAAATCGAACTCTATTTTAATCTTTTGAACAATTGAAAATGAAAAAACAAATAATCATAACCGGAGGATATTCCGGTATCGGTCTTGAGCTATCCAAAATATTATTAAAAAAAGGTCATAAACTAGGATTAATTGTAAGAAATGAAAATAGTCAATCAGATTTTCTAAATAAATATCCTGAATTCGTCACAGAAAATACAGATTTCTTCATAGCAGATTTAGGTATTCAAGAAAAAGTTGTTCAAATTGCAAATGCAATAAAAGAAAAATGGGACAAAGTAGATATTCTTTTCAATAATGCGGGGATACTACTGGGAGAAGAGAAATATTCGGTTCAAGGAAATGAAATGCATTTTGAAATAAATACTCTTGCACCATATTCATTGGCAATTGAATTAAAGTCATCAATGATAAAATCAAAAAATGCCTTAATAGTTAATACAGTCACAGATGGATTACATTATATGAAAAAAATTGACATAAACGGATTATTAAGTCCAAAAAAATTCAGAAAATTATTTGGTTCCTATATGCATTCTAAGTTGGCTCTTGCTTTACTTATGAATAACATCTCAGACGAATGGATAAAAGATAATATACGAATAATTAATGCTTCACCGGGTGGCAATAAAACAAAACTAACAAAAGGGAATGGTATGCCGGGTTGGATGATTCCCTTCAGAATTTTAATGTACAAGAAACCGGAATATGGGGCTAAATTATTATATGATGCGGCTTTTAAAGAAGATTTTATGGATAAAACAGGAGTTTTTTTACAAAATAACAAAATACAGAAACTTAGAATTAGACTAAAGAATGAAGAAAATAACGAATTATTGAAAGGATTAAAAACTGCTCATAATACTCATTATAGCCAATAAGGGATTTAGTGGTATGGAGAAATTCATTACCTGCATCTAGTTTTGTATTAAGAATAAAAAAAGGATACATGATAACACGTCCGGGCTGAAAGCGCCTTCCGACTTGCAGAGAACGGGATACTCGAATCTTGAATTTCTATTATTTGAATCTTGTTCTGTTTAGTTTTATTTTATAGCTGACATTTCAAATTAAATACATTGACCAATGGGAAAAAATTTTTTTTGTCGTCTTAATTTCCTTATTTTTTATAAATGCTCATTCTCAAACCAGGAACAGATTTGCTACGGAACAAACCTGGGAACTGGAAGGTTCATTTGGATTCTCGAACATAACAGAAGTTGATAATGGTAATTCTGGTGTAGCAATGACCAATATTTCATTTCATCCTTATGTAGGTTATTTTTTCCTATTATAAGGTGACTGATTGGTTGGTTTCAATGATAAATCTAGTTCACTTGCTTTAGAATAAATTGCTCCCGGTGTTCTCCCCAGTTTTAATCCAATTACCCTTGTTGGTGTGTTTTGTTTTGCGAACTGCTTTAAAGCGTTTTCATCGCCTTTTGTCCATTCCTTACCGGTATTTCTTGTCGATTTACTCATATTAATTATTCATTTATTTTATATTAAATTCCTTTTAATTCAAAAGCGTAATCCTGGAAACTTATTAAATCTTTTTTCGCCTGGTTTTCTATCCAGGCTTTTTCTTCATGGCTTAAATTAATGATTTCTTCTGTTTTCAAAAAACAAAATTTATCCATCACACTTTTAAGAGATTTTAATTCTTCTTTTGTAAATAATGATTCATCAAATTCTTTCGCAGGTTTATATCTTTCATAAATATCGTTGTTATTAATAGAAACATCTTCTTTATCAATAAATTCTTCGCTAAATAATAATTGATATAAATAGTCATAATCATTTGGTACAGGTCCTCGCAGTATGGCAGCGTAATGTAATCCTGTTATTGAATACCCGGTATTTTTGAAATTTAAAAAATCAGAATAGAAAAGATATTTGTTCAGCCTTGTTACAAATGTATGGGGTTCTCTTATAAAATAAATTACTGTATGAGCAAATTTTTTGAAATCAGGAGTTCTATATCCGGTAAATTTATTAGGTACTGCATTTCTACTCCAAATTATATTATATATGCTGCAATTGTTTTTTTCTTGAATTAATTTATCAATGGTATCGTATAAATTATTTAATTGATTTTTAGAAAACAAAGATTCTTTTTTTGCAATAATAGATTTTTTAAATTCATCCGGTTCATTGGCAACATTTAATAATGTCGAATTTGAATCATTTGGAATTTCACCCTTTTCATAATTGCTATATGTATTAGCTCCAAAGCCCAGTACTTCAGACATTTTTGCAGCTGATAAGTCATATTTTTCCCTCATTTTTTTTATTTGGTCAGGAAACAAAATGTTTTTCCGTTCCCTGTATTGATTATATAATTGAAACATATTTATATCACCGATTTCGGGTGTCGTAAATTCATTACCTGTTTTTTCACATTTGTAAAAAAATTCATAAACATTAAATTTTTCTTTTCTATATTCCTCTTCTTTTATAATATTATTCAATACAGCTTTGCAATCGCTGTACGGCGAATCAATAACTTTTTCCATAAATTTATTATTTATCTTTTAGGGGATAATTTATTTTAAATTCCGCTTCGTGAAATGAAATACAAATAACTCTTTTATTCATTTGTCCGATATTGATTTTAATATATATCTCCATATTTTTGATTGTGACCCCAAATTCCCAATAATTACCTTTATAAATATTATCAGGATTCGGTCCTTTATAATAGTTTTTGTATGTCAAATCTTTTATTACTTTTATACATTGTGTCGGTATGTAGTCTAATTTTTTTAATGTTTCAATAAAATTATCCCTTGTAGTCGGTAAAATAATTTCAAAAACATCAATTTATGTTTTTAAATCCCTAAGATAGGATTCAACTTCGGCTTTTTTAGCATCCATTTCTTCAAATTTTGTTTATTTTTGACCATCCTTTTAATTTACTCCTTAATTTGTTTTTCTTAACAAATATAATTGGACTTGATTGAAAAGTCAAGCATAAAGTTGATAAAACCCATATATTGAGTAATAAATACCACTATAAAGTGGTTTCGATGGCTTTGTTGGTCTGATTTTATGGTGTTTGAGCGATGTGACACGAACAAGAATGAAAACTATTTTAGTCTTTCCTTGTTTTAAAACAAAGGAATTCACTAATCTTGAATTTCTATCACATTGAATTTTGCACAGTTTAATTTTATTTTATAGTTGACTTTTCAAATTAAATACATTGACCAATGGGAAAAAATATTTTTTTTGCCGTCTTAATCTCTTTATTTTTTATAAATGCTCATTCTCAAACCAGGAACAGATTTGCTAAGGAACAAACCTGGGAACTGGGAGGCTCTGTTGGATTCTCGAGCATGGCTGAAGTTCATAACGGAAATTCCAGTACAGCATTGACAAATATTTCTTTTCATCCTTATGCAGGTTATTTTTTTCTGGATGGTTTTGAAGTAGGATTAATTCCTGGAATTGATTATTATTCGCAAGGTTCTTTTGATTATACAACATTTGTAATATATTTAGAACCTGCTTATAATTTTAATACAAACTCAATTGCTTATCCTTATATTCAGGGAGGAATAGGATATAATAGCATAAGTGGAAAGTCTATAACAACTGTTTCCGGTTTCGCATGGGATTTAGAAGCAGGTGTGAAATTGAATTTATTTGGGAATAGTTTACTTAAATTTTCATTTGAATATAACGAAAAGACTCAAAACCCCGAGAATTATAATGGTAAAAGAAACGGATTCAATACTTTTAATTTTGTGGTTGGTTTCAATGTCTTTTTCCAGTAAATACAAGAATTAAGGGGTAAATTAACTTCCCACTCCGACTCCACGGAGCCTCTTCGACCTTTGAAAAAAAGGGAGGATAATAATATTAAGTCAGAATAAGCTCTTTTATTTCTTTATATTTTATTTCTCCGCCTTAGAAAAAAGAATACCATGATTTTGAATATCATTAAATGAAAAAATTTTGTTTGAGACCGCAGGTCGAGTTCGAATCTTTTTCTCGTCCCGAAAAACTGTGTGTTGGGGATAAATTTTTCAATTAACAAAATAAATATCATTCTATGCGAAGCACAGTCCCGAAATCTCGGGATTCTTTGGTTCGTTTCTTTTAATCATAAGCAAAGTTGAGCTTTTACAATCCCGAGTCCTCGGGAAAATGAACAAATATTATTCATTTTAATACACTTTTAATTTATTTAATTTACAATTACTTAATTCTTTTTTTAATGCTTTTTAAGAACGCATATATTATAAATGCTGATGAGTCTGATCAAGTGGATATTCTTATCAAAAAGGAAAATTACACTTCCTTAATAAAAATAAAGAAATCTAAAAAGAATTTAGAATTCAAAATTTATCATTTAAAATTCTCTACGCCTTTCACGTTTGACATTTCACGACAGGTTATTCATTTCCCACTATTTTTTATTTATATTTTACTATTTACGTTTTTATTATTTACGGGCGAAACGATGTCACAGGAAACCGATACCAGCGTTTACAAAATCCCCGTTATTGAGGTAGAAGCTTTAAAAGGAATCGAAAAAGTAGTGCCTATAAATTTAGAAATCATAAAACGGGAGTCAATCGAGAAAAGATACTGGATGCAGGACCTGCCAATGTTTTTAAACGGAAGCACAAACATAAATGCGTATTCGGAATCAGGTGCTTCTGTCGGTTATTCATATCTTACGATTCGCGGATTCGACCAGAGGAGAATTTCAGTTTTACTTAACGGCACTCCTCAGAATGATGCATTAGAACATCAGGTTTACTGGGTTGAATTATCCGATATTACGTCTTCGGTGGAGAACATTCAGATTCAAAGAAGCGTCAGTACTGCGCTTTTCGGTACATCGGGAATCGGAGGTGTTATCAACCTTCAGACAGTAGATTTCTTTAAGAATAAATTTTTAAATCTTAATGCAGGATATGGTGCTTATAATTCAAAGAGATTTTCACTGGAATATTCATCAGGACTGACTAAGAGTGGATTTGGATTTTACGGGAAGTTTTCAAAAACCAATACCGACGGCTACAGGAAGCTCTCCTGGTCGGATCACTGGTCGTACTTTTTAAGCGGCGGTAAATTGTTTGGTCAAAATTCAGTAATTAAACTGAACATTTATGGTTCGCCAATTAAAAATCATCTGGCGTATTACGGAATTACAAAAGACTATCTTGACGGGAAGATTACCGGAGATGAAAGCAATGACAGGAGATATAATCCTCTTGAATATCCGGATGAAAAAGATAATTTCTTCCAGCCTCATTTCGAACTGATTTATAATCTGCAGGCAGCAAAAGATTTATTTATCTCTAACACATTTAATTATGTCAGACGTGACGGTTATTATATAAATAATTATCCGGTCAGCAGAGGTTATGATTATTCTCATTTCCGAATTCCGACTTTTTATGCTGCTGATACATTTTCTTATAATATAAACTATTATTTAAGAAATTCGTACGGTCATCTTGTTTACGTAACCGGGAAAGGCTACCCTATTGTAAGAAGCGATTTAGCTACAAAATTGAAAATAAACGGCAATGACTTCGGCTGGTATCCGAAAATTCTTTTAAAGCATACCGGTGATATCGGTAACCTGCTTATCGGAGGCGAATTTCGTTTGCATAACTCGGAACACTCCGGCGAAATTGTCTCTGCAACTACACTCCCTCCCGGAATACCGGAAAATTACAAATATTATTCTTACAACGGAAAGAAAAGTACTTTTTCTGTTTATCTGAATGAATTTACCAATATAGAAAAAAAACTTTCCGGAATGATTGGAATTCAGCTGACTTATCATAAATACAAAATAGATGATATTGCATATACTCCATATAATTTTAATGTGGATTATAAATTCCTCACCTCCAGGATAGGAATGAACTATAATTTTAATAATTACTTCAGAGCATTTATGAATGTATCCATTGCAAGGCGTGAACCCGGGCTGAGCGATATATACGACGGTTCGAATGTTACTGCGAAGCCAAACTTTGCGGTTGTGGATACAATTAACGGGATTTATTCCGAACCTTTAATTACTTATGAAGAGATGAAAGACTACGAACTGGGATTCGGGTACGCAGGGGATTTGATGAAAGCAAATCTGAATCTTTACTGGATGGATTACACTAACGAAATTGTGAGCAACGGACAACTGGACAATTTCGGACAACCGCTTACATGGAATGCCGGTAAATCAGTTCATCGCGGAATCGAACTTGAATTCGAATATAATTTACTTGCTAAAAATCACAACGGAGTAACTTATAAAAATCCGTTTTTAACCTTAAGCGGAAATCTTAGTCTGTCTGATAATTATTTCGAAAAGTATCTTGAAAAAAAATTGATAGATTCACTGGGGAATATTTACGGAAGTGATTATTCCGGAAACCAGATTTTGCTTAATCCTCAAATTATCGGTAATCTTTCTCTTAACTTTAATTCCGACTACGGTATTAATGCATACCTTACTGTTCAGTACATCGGCAAGCAGTATCTCGATAACTCTGAAAACGAAGCGAAAAATCCTAAAGTTAAACTTGTTCCCGGTTACGTAGATAAAGTAATTAATCCTTATACTGTTTTTAATGCAGGTGTTTCTCTGGATTTAATTCCCATTCTAAAATCCGATAAGTTGAACAAATTTTTTAAGTCTCTGGAAGCATCGTTTAAAATAAACAATATTCTTAATAATTTTTATGAAGCCACGGGCGGGATAAATAATTCGGGAGTGCCTATTTGGATTCCGGCTGCCGAAAGAAACATTTTCTTTAATTTAAAAGTAGGCTTTTAGTTTTACATTAAAAAAAATAATCATAATTCACTATTAATACAAAGCGAATGCTAATGACAAAATAACGGTTTTATTTTTTCATAAGTCCCGACGTGTATTGATCATTTCAGACTTGATATGCTTGCTCTCCAGTCTTTGTGGAGGGTTTGAGACCATAGGTCGAGTTTAAATCTTTTTCTCGTCCCGAAAAACTGTGTGTTCGGGATAAATTTTTCAATAAATTCAATAAATAAATAAACGTTTTTTCTAAGGCGGGAGATTTTTCTTTGGTTCGTTTCATTTAATCATAAGCAAAGTTGAGCTTTTACAATCCCGAGTTCTCGGGAAAATGAACAATTATCTATTCCTTATTCATTTTAATACACTTTTAATTTATTTAATTTACAATTACTTAATTCTTTTTTTTAAGCTTATTAAGAACGCATATATTATAAATGCTGATGAGTCTGGTCAAGTGGATATTCTTATCAAAAACGGAAAATTATTGAAACAAAAAGAGAAATTACTTTTAAGAATATAATGAAAGAAAAAGTAGAAGCTATAGTTCTTGCCGCAGGTTATTCATCACGTTTTCCTGAATTTAAACCGCTTATTAAATTCGGAAATAAGACATTGCTGGAGAGAACCATAGACAATTTATATGATGTTTGTTCACGAATAATAGTTGTTTGCGGATTCCGGGCTGATGATATAAAAAAAATATTAGTCAAATATGAAAAAGCAGATATTGTAATAAATGAAAATTATTCCGAGGGAATGTTCAGCTCAATTCTTGCAGGTGCAAAGCAAATAAAGGGGGACAGGTTTTTTGTTGTGCCCGCAGATATGCCGCTTATAAAAGAAAAAACTTATATACATTTGCTCGAAGAGAATAAAGATATCGTGATACCCGTTTATAAAAAGAAAAAAGGTCATCCTGTACTTATGAAAAGTAAAATAATTTCCGAACTTTTAAAAGAAGAAAAAGATTCTAATTTCAGTAAATTTATAAAAAAGAAAAATTTCAAAATATTGGAAGTTGATGATGCCGGTATATTGACAGATATTGATACGTATGAAGATTTCGAAAAAATAAAATTTAAATAAAAACATTATATGTCTTTTCAAACAGGAACAAAATTATTCTGGGATTCGGTTTTAAAGAAAATCGAATCCGGTATCAATTGCACTTTACTCGTAGTAACCGAAAGTGACGGTTCCTCTCCCGGGAGGGAAGGATTCAAGATGCTCGTTTCAACAGACGGTTCACTATTGGGTTCAATCGGCGGCGGAGCTCTTGAGCATAATCTTGTGGAGATTGCGAGAGAAAAACTAAAAACCAACAGCATGGAAATAATCTGCAAGAGATATTTTCATACGGATAAAGGTGTTGTGAATAAATCGGGAATGATTTGTTCCGGTTCACAGGCGGTTGCCTTGATACCACTCGTTCTTAGAGATACTGAAGTCATAAGAGCAGTATATGAATCAACCGATAAAAACCGTGAAGGAGTGCTAAATCTTTCTCATACCGGAATGAACTTTATTACCGGGGAATCTTCGGTTAAAGAATTTGATTTTACCTTCGTTAGCGAAAATGACTGGTCTTTTTCTGAAAGAATAGGTAATCTCAACTCACTTCATATAATCGGCGGTGGACATTGCAGCTTAGCCCTTTCAAAGATAATGAGCGAACTTAACTTTCATATTACGGTATATGATGACAGGCAGGAAGTGGAAACAATGCGGATAAATACGTATGCTAATGAAAAAAAATATGTTCCTTTTACAGAACTTGAATCTTTGTTGAAAGACGGAGAGAGGGTGTATGCGGTTATAATGACATTTGGTCATAAAGCAGATGAATTGGTATTAAAGCAATTAATCAGAAAAAAACTGAAATACATTGGTATGATGGGAAGCCCTTCAAAAGTAAAACAGATATTTGATAATTTATTAAGCGAAGGATTCACAAAAGATGAACTCAGTAAAATACACGCACCAATAGGTGTTCAGATAAACAGCAAAACACCTGAGGAAATTGCAATAAGCATAGCGGCGCAGATAATCAAAATCAAAAACTCATAAATAATATTGATATCCGATAACCATAAAAAATATCTACGGATAGTAATCTTACTTGATCTTTTACTCTTTATAACAGGGATTATTTACATAAATATATTTCCTGATTTTGATACTGATGCATACGCACATCATGCAATTTCACGCGAGATCTATCTCGGAAATTCAAACCTCAATATACACTGGGTCTGGCTACCGCTTTTCCATTACATACAGGTAGTATTTATTGCTCTTGGGTTCACGATGCAGATATTGAGATATATAAATCTTGCAATTACGGCTGTAATTCCGATTGTATTATATTTTCATCTGAAGAAAAGTGAAGATAAAGATTTACCTTATCAGGAATCATTTATTGCGGCTATTATCTGCATGCTTTTCCCCGTATTAATCTTAATGGGAACCACGGCTCAGCCTGAGCCTATGTTTTGCCTGTTAATCCTATTATTCGGGATTTTCTTTTCACAGAAAAAATATTTTATATCCTCATTATTTTTAACTGTCGCAGTTCTTCTGAGATATGAAGCATGGGTTTTACCTCCTGCGATTATATTCTTTACATTGTGGACTATGTTTTTTCGGAAGCCCGCGTTTTTAAAAAACGAGATTCAGAGCGCTAAGCCTCTAAATTCAGTAATACTACCGCTAATAGCTATGGCAATATGGACAATTGCGAGATACTTTAGCGAGGGAGTCTGGTTCGGATTTATTTTTGTTACTAAAGGATTTGCTAATGAAGTTCTTAAATCATCAAGTTCATTCGATAGCGGAATACTTCAATTCATATATGATATATTTTACTATCCTCTGATAGTTCCATATTATTTCGCGGGACCTTTCATTATTTTTGCTTTCTTCGGTATAAATCGAACATTGAAGAGACAAAAATATATGTGGGCATTTTTATACTCCGTGATATTACTTTTTTTAATCATTACCTGGATAAATAAATCAACGCTTGGTTTGCACAGGCACTTTGCAGTGCTTGTACCATTTTATTCGGTTTTGCTCGTAAACGGAATTTCCTATGCTTCGGACTTAATATCGGGAATCAGGACAAAACTCAGACCCGGGAATAAATCGGATGAGGAAACGAAAAATAAAATTAAAAAAGTTCTCGGAGTTTTAATGATTATTTCACAGATAGTGGTAACGTTAATCTGGTCAGCAGGATGGCTAAGTTATACCAGCCATTTATTTATAGAAAGGTATCAGACAATAGACTTTATTAAAAAACTTCCACCGGAAAAAATAATTTTCTGTGATGAGGCATCTGTAGAGGTTCTAAGTGAACTTGACCTTCACATATTCAACCGTATATGGCTTGAAAATAATGAGGCGCTTGATATGATACAGGCTGCGAAAAATAGTGATAAAGATATTTACTTGGTTACGTGGGACAGGAAAATGAAAAGATATTTCAGCGAGGGCGAGATAGTATTCACATCTTCTCCGGATTATAACACAAAAGAAACATTGCAGGTCTTAAAAGTAAAAAAATAGATAAAAAAGGCGCCTCCGTGAAAATTCACGAAGGCGCCTTTTAACTGATCACCTTTTCTTTCCGAACTTATTCGTTTTTCTTTTTCCGTTTCTTTTTTATTTCCTTAGCTTTATTAAGTTCCATTTTTTTCTCTGCTTCGGATATAACCGGTATTCTAAGCACCTGTCCGGGATATATCAGGTTCGGGTTTTTAATAGTTTTTGGAATTCTTGAAGGAGCGGAAATAACTCCATTCTTATTTGCTTCCCAAATCTTTGGCCAGAGTCTTCCGTTACCGTAGATTTCCCGCTTGGCAGATATCTTCCACAGGCAGTCACCTTTAACTACTGTATAGTTACCTGTTTTTTCTTCAACAAGCACTTTCCCTGAACATTCTTCCAGCTTTTTCTTCATCATAAGATATCTTTCCCAGAATTCAGGAAGACATTTAATTCTTGATGCCTCTATATCATTAAAGCAAGATTTGCGGATTCGCTCGGCAGATTCTGCATCCTTACAATCCGTTATCATTTTTTCGCATTCTTTGAATTTAATCCTGAAATCATCTATACCTTTTTTATTAGAACCGACTGCGGAATAGAGCTCGTTTTCTGCTTCGGTTACGCTTTTATCTTTTGCAAAGGATATTTCACGGAGACTATCTATCTCACGGTTCAGCAAATTAATTTCTGCAAGTAAGCGGTTAACTTTATTAAGTTCTTCACCTATTTGCCTTGACCACTCATCGTAGTCCATTCCCGCCGAAGTATCTCCGAGGTAATATTCGTCACAGCAATCCTCCGATGAATCATACTCTTGAGAGTAAAGATATAATGAAGGAAGTAGAGTAATACATATTGAAATGAAAAAACAACGTAAAATTGGTTTCATCAATATATCTTTTAAAATTTGGAAAAAATTAGCTTAACAATAAATTGTTTTGTCGGGAGTTTCCGCTTAATCTACAAAGAAAACACCATTCCCATAAAAAGATAATAATTTAATGTTTTTATATCAAGTAAAATATTTGCCCTGCAAAATTTTTATGTTTTGATGAAATATATTAAATCTAAATTAATTAAACAAGAAATTTTAAACTTTACATTATTCTTATTTAAATTTAAATTATAATATTATATTTTATCAGGTGGATATGTCAAAAAATTTAACAATTAAGATTATATCAGCGGGTGTGCTTCTGATTTTAACAGTCGTAATGCTACTGGTATATCTCAAACCTGCCGGTGATAAAAAGGATAACATAAACCGGGATGACAAAAAGAAAAATTTAATAAATGAGGAAGAGGTAAAGAAAAAAGTTACGTTTGCTATAGATTCACTAATTTCACAGTTTGGGATAAAAAAAGAATGGATAGAAAATATTTCCGGCAAAGAAAATCTTAAATCTCCGGTTTCCGGGAAGAAAAACAAAGCTAAAGAAAAAACTATCACTAATATCGATAATAATTTGTGGTTTGTTAAAAAGGTCTCAATTCCGGTTGATCTATCAGTAGCCGAAGTAAATATAGATATAAATAATTATCTGAGGGATTATAACTGTTTATTAACGGCTTCTGAAGATCTTAAAAAAAATTCCGTAACATCGGAAATATATTTTACTCCGGATACCACAAAAAAACTTGTCGGGAAAATTGTTTTTTCACAGTCAAAGGAATTAAAACGGGATGTGTCTGATGTTTGCATAGTGCTGAATAAACTTGAAAATCTTCCCGAGCAGGATATCAATAAAATTTTATCCTCCTCCGAAAAATTTTCGGTAGTACTTCCGGATGATATTGAAAAAAGTGATATTCAGGTGCAGATTTTTGATTCGAGAAAGGATTATATTTTATTCTTTGATATGGGCTCAGAAAAAGATATAGATGCAGATTTTCGCTCTGATATGAAACCGGGAGAATGGAAATCTAAAATTAAAACTATGTTCAACGAATATAGTAAAGCATCTGCAATGATACTTTCCCCAAGACGAAGTATCCCAAAGTTCGAAAACGAGATTAAAGAAGAATTTATCAGATACAGCAGTAACGTTTTCAGCGATACAATATTTGTTAAATTCGAATCCAAAGAAAAGTCACCGCGGAAAATAAATGAACTGATTAATGATATAATAGTTAAAACAAACAAGGGTTATAAAGTGATTTTTTATCTTGTAAATTTTTCATCCGATGATTTATCGGAATATACTTCTCAGGTTTATATTTTAAAGAAAAAGGGATACCGGTTTAAGATATTCGGGGATGCAATCAAAAAAGCAAAAGAATGAAACCGGTCCACGAAAAATGGATGCAATACGCTTTACGCGAAGCAGAAAAAGGTCATAGTGTAAAAGAAGTTCCTGTAGGATGTATCATTGTATTCCGGGATTCCCTTATAGCAAAAGCACACAATCAAACAGAAATCCTGAAAGACCCGACGGCACATTGCGAAATGCTTGCAATTACATCAGCGGCAGAATACTTGCAATCAAAAAAGTTAACCGGGTGTTCTATGTATGTTACACTTGAACCTTGTGCAATGTGTGCCGGCGCAATTGTCCTTTCGAAAATTGAAAATCTTTATTTCGGTGCTTACGATACAAAAAGCGGTGCATCCGGTTCAGTTCTGAATATTACTAACAATAAATTACTCAATCATAAATGCAATGTGTATGGGGGTATCCTTGATTTTGAGTGCAGTGAAGTATTGAAAACTTTTTTTATACCAAAGAGATAAGATCAGTATTTAACAAAATATTTCTGCGAAGTGAATATCTCGTTTTCATACACATTTATTTTGTAGAATCCTTTCGGAAGATAATCTAAATTAATTCTAATAGAATAATCTCCGGGTTCAAAAATTCCTGAATTTATATTTGCTGTCTTTTCGCCGTATATATCTTCCACCTTAAAAATTATTCTGCAGTATTTTTCTGTTGAGAATTTATAATCGAATTTTTGTCCGGTTGATATTGTATCAATTTCCCGCTGATCTTTTTTGTCAATTCCGGATTTTATAAAACTATTCAACGAATCCGAAATTATTGTTATGTCGGTTTTCTGAACCTCCGTCCAGAGTTTTTCATCCTGAAGATGAACGTGCCTGTTTGCACCGCCTCCATGGTAGAGGAATTTCAAACCGAGTTTTTCGGATAGTTTCTTTATTAGTTCCCTATCAGCCCCGGAATACATAACCATATCAACGGCAAGACCGGATAAGGTGAGGCGAAGCTTCGACACTTGACCATCCTCTTCTCTTGTATCTAAATTGTTTTTCCGGGCTTCTCATAGCATCTGTAATGCGGGGACGGAAACCGGTTTTGTAAAGTAAATAAATAACTTTTTGCAGGAAATTTTTATTCAAATAGGGAATCACGTTGTCTTTAATCTCTAAAATTCCATATCTGAAATTTGCGAGTTCAAAACAATGTCCGTCCAGAGACAAGGGGAAGTTATCCGAATATGAGACTAAATAACTTCGTGTTTTATCTGAACTGATCTCAATATAACTTCCATCAGTTTTCCCTTTAGAAAAAATATCAATGAAAGAAATATATATTCCTTTTCCCGGTATTTCGAGAAAAAATTTACCGGTTTTTTGTGAAGAATTATAAAAAGTATCTTCTTCTGCATGAGTAATCACAGAAAAAGAAAGAAAAATTGCCAAAATAAGAATTTTCAGGACAATCAAAATTTTATAATTCGTTAAAACCTTTTTCAAAAAAATCAATCATTTCAGCGGCAAGTTCCTGCTCATCTTCGCCGGAAAATCTAAGTATTAACTTTGAGCCTTGCTCCGCAGCAAGCGTCATGACACCAATAATGCTTTTCCCGTTAACTTCAAAGCCGTTTTTTGCAATAAAGAAATCAGCTTTATATTTAGCGGCAATCTTCACTATCGCAGAGGCAGGCCTGGTGTGCATTCCCGCCTGATTAATTATTGTTACTTCTGTTTCTATCATTTAAAAGCTCCTGCCGAGAAGCATTCTCGAAAACCAATTCAGCATTGCTTTTGTATCATCATCTTTAAAAACGCTTAAATAGTCTTCCGCTTCTTTTGTATATCTCTCAACCTCGTACTCTGCTGATTCAACAACTCCGTATTTAAGATAAATTCTTCTTACCTCTGCTATAGTGTTGTCTATATTAATTTTAATTCCGTTATCGTTTACAATTTTCACTAAAAGGGATTTATCCGGTTCTTTATCCGCAAGTTCCAGTGCTTTTAACAGCAGGTAGGTCTTTTTACCTTCTATCAGGTCACCACCTTTCTTCTTCCCGATTTTTTTTTCATCTCCAAGTATATCAAGTAAATCATCCTGAATCTGAAAAGCCAAACCGAGATTCCGTGCAAATAATTTTAAAGCATTATATTTTTCACTGCCAGTATTTGCAATCAAAGCTCCTATCGCCGCACAGGTTTCGAGAAGTTTAGAAGTTTTTTTATCTATCATTAAAAGATATTCTTCAAGGGTCACATCATTCCTGGATTCAAATTCTTTATCATAGCTTTGTCCCTCGCATATTTCTATTATACCGTTAGTAAATTCTTTTACTATCTCTAAAATATTAACGTTTTCCGTTTCACAAAGGGCTTTATAAGCGAGACCTACCATATTATCACCGGCAAGAATGGCAATATTTGAATCCCATTTTTTGTGAATAGTGTCTCTGCCTCTTCTTGAGCCGGCATTATCCATAATATCGTCATGGATGAGTGTGAAGTTGTGAAGCACTTCAACGGCAAGTGCAGCATTTACAGCGTTTTCCGGCTTTCCTCCTGCGGCTTCGCATGCAAAAAGAAGCAGCACGGGTCTTATCCTTTTACCTCCCGCTTCAAGAATATACTTCAAAGGTTTATAAAGTGAAACCGGTTCATCTTTCTTAATAAAGAAAGATATTCTGTTATCTATTAGTTCCTTATATTTGTTGTATTTTTGCTGATATTTATTCATTAAAACAGATATAAAATATTAATATATCAAATATAATATTATAGTAATATGAAAAATTTTAATAAGCTGTATTTACACTTTTACATCAGATCAAAATAATTATTTAAACATACATTTTAATTAATTTTGAGCGGAAAATCAGAGATAACATATGGTTTATTAAATTTTACTATTTACTTAATATTATAAAAAATGTAATTTATTTAATAAATTTTTTAGTTTTCTAAAATTATCAAAGGAAAAATAATGAAAAAATTGCTTTCTATTTTAGCGGGATTAATATTGATGATAAACGTCACATACTCGCAGAATTCCTGGACATGGGTGAGCTATTTACCGGCTCCTACGCCTTCTATTAATTCAATATCCGTGGTTGATGCAAACATAATTTGGATTGCCGCAGCCGCTGCGGGCGGTTCAGCAAGAATATACAGAACTGTTAATGGTGGTGCAAACTGGCAAATAAAAAATACAGGACTTCCTACTACGATGAATGGTTACGGAATATGTGCTTTGGATTCATTGACTTGCTGGATAGGAAATGATATAATGACTATTTATAAAACAACTGATGGCGGAGGTTCCTGGGTTGCTCAGTTAACAGTTTCCGGCAGTTTCTGTGATGGTATTCGTATGATTAATGCGAATACAGGGTGGTTTTACGCAGACCCGACAAGTTCTACCGGTCAACCGTATCAAATAAGATATACTTATAATGGTGGTACAAACTGGGTTATAAATTCTACCTCTCCGGTTTCAACTTCCGACTGGGGTGTTATTAATGCATGGGATTGGGCAGACACTTCTCATATCTGGTTTGGTTCAGCTAATATTACACCCAGTTCAACAACTGCTAAAGTGTTTCGTACATCAACCGGCATCACCGGAACAATTTCGACAACCACTGTTCCCGGAACAAGCGGAGCTACAGGATGCTATTATCAGGCAGTTGGATTTGTAGATAATAATAATGGTATGATTGGTTCAAGTGGCGGCGATATAAAGAAAACTACAGATGGCGGAGCAACTTATACATCCGTAACTCCACCCTCAGGATTAACATCATTTTCGGTAATGAATATGAGTGCACTGAAAGACGGCTCAAATAAGATCAGACTTGCAATAGATTCCAGCGGTGGTGCAGTACTCTATTCTACTACAAATTTAGGAACAACATGGGTAAGGGAAGTGATTCCGACTCAGGCATCAGCAAGCACGATTTCACACATTCAATTTTTGAACGCAAACCTTGGATTCGCAGCTCTTGGCAGTCCCTCCGGTGCACTTGGCGGTTTAATGAAATACGGACCTCTTTCAGGTATTACGGGTAATAACCATGAAGTTCCGGCTGATTATAAATTAGAACAAAATTATCCTAATCCGTTCAATCCAAGTACGACTATTAGATTTGCTATTCCTAAATCAGGAAATGTAACACTTATAGTATATAATTCAATCGGAAAAGAAGTGGCAACACTCGTTTCTGAATCTATGGCAGCAGGAAGCTATACGGTAAGTTATGATGCTTCTGCTCTTACAAGCGGATTATACTTCTATAAAATTACCACAAACGGATTCACAGATACAAAGAAAATGTTATTTGTAAAATAAAATTAAGAGATTAGTTATATTAAAACCCCAAAGCAGAAATGCTTTGGGGTTTTTTTATATTGTATGTGTGTAGTATTTATTGATATATTTCACAATATAATAAATTATGAAAGAAGCACTTTATTACGAAATAGAGAAAGAAAAAAGTGTTTTATGCTTATTGTGTCCTCAAGGGTGCAGGCTGGAAGATGGGAAAACAGGAGTCTGCGGAGTTCGGGAAAATGCGGATGGTGTGCTGTATTCCCTTGTGTATGAAAGACCTGTCGCAATACATATAGACCCTATCGAGAAAAAACCGCTGTATCATTTCCATCCCGGAGTAAGAATATTATCAATCGGGACTTATGGATGTAATCTATCCTGTCCTTTCTGTCAGAATTATGATTTAAGTCAGCAAGATGATAAAAAAGTACTTGAATCAGTTAAGGAAGTAAATCCTCAAAAGATAATAGATCTGTGCAGGCAGGACAATCTGAAATTTGTTGCTTTTACTTACAATGAACCGACAATATTTTACGAGTATATGCTCGAGACTGCCAAACTTTGCAAAGCGAATGATATAAAAACTGTAGTAGTATCAAACGGACAAATAAATGAAAAGCCTCTCCGGAATTTAATAAAATATATTGATGCATTTAATATAGATTTAAAAGCGTTTAATCCGGATTTTTATAAAAAAATCTGCAAGGGTGATATTGAAACCACTAAAAATACTATCAGAATTATTATTGAACAAAAAAAACATCTCGAGGTAACATTTCTTCTGATTGAAGGATTTAATGATGACGAAAACGAATTCCGGGAATATTGTTTGTTTCTGAAAAATCTTGACGAAAATATTGTATTGCATATTTCACGGGCATTCCCAAGATTTAAATTAGATTTTGACCCGACACCTACCGGGCTTTTGAAAAGATTTGAAAAAATTGCAGGAGAGTATTTACGATTTGTTTATTTAGGGAATATTTAAAAAAGATTTTATAAATTACAATTATGGAAAAAATACGTCCCGCATATTGTGCCGGTCACTGGTACACGGATAATCCGCAGAAACTCACCGCGGAAATAAATGGTTATCTCAGTAATATTAAAAATGAGAACCTGAAGGTGAGGGCAGTTATAGTTCCTCATGCAGGTTATATTTATTCGGGGCAGGTAGCAGCTCACTCCTTTAAGCAGATTGACCGGAACACGAAAAAGGTCATTATTCTTGGGACGGCTCACAGATATCCGCTTAAAGGCACAGGCGTAATGGATTATGAATATTATGATTCTCCACTCGGAAAAGTAAGAGTCTGCAAAGATATTAAAAACTTAATTGATGAGAAAAATGTGGTTTCTATTCGGGAAGCAGATGAAGATGAGCACTCGATTGAAATTGAAATTCCCTTTCTGCAAATGCATTTAGAAGATTTTTGTATAATGCCTTTGATTGTCGGTAAAATAGATACGGATCATTTTTCTTATTTACTCGAGAAATATTTTGATGAAAACACAGTTCTGGTGGCATCGGTTGATTTGAGCCATTTTCATAATTACAATACTGCGGTGAAATTAGATGAATTTTCAATAAACTGTATTCTTAAACTAAACGCTCCCGATATCGAAGAAGCGGAAATTGATTCACCGTTCGCTATAATGGCTCTGATAAAACTTGCAAAGAGAAAAAACTGGAAAACAAAACTACTCTGCTATAAAAATTCGGGTGATATAACAGGGGATAAAAGCAGTGTTGTCGGATATGCGTCAATAATTTTTTATGAAAATGAATAAAACATTTCCAAAAGAAGACAGGAAGTTTCTTGAAAATCTTGCGAAAAATGCAGTGGAGAAATTTATCAGAACAGGTAAGGAATTATATGTGGAGGAAGTTCCTGAAAGTACTAAAGATATGCTTGCTTGTTTTGTAACCATCTACAAGCAAGGCGAACTTCGCGGATGCATAGGAACATTAGAGCCTTACGATGAATTATACAGGAGCGTTATTGAAAATGCTATTTCAGCCGCTACGAGGGATACAAGATTCAATTCCATGGAGGAAGAAGAATTAGATTCTCTTACGTTTGAAATATCCATTCTCACCAAACCCGAAAAGATTGATTATATTACACAGGAAGAATTGTTTGACAAAATAAGAAAAAAAGGAGTTACTCTTGAAAAAGGATTTTACAGATCAACTTATCTCCCGCAAGTGTGGGAGCACTTTACAATGGAAGAAGATTTTCTTTTGAGCCTTTGCCGAAAAGCCGGCTTAAACGGAAACGAATGGAAAAAACTAAACAAAAGCGGAATTGAATATTCAGTTTATGATACGGTGAAATAATTTGGATTTTTTATTTATAGTAGATACCTGAGTTTTTCACGATTCTTCAAAAGAATAAAATTAGTTTCGAATGTAAACCTTCGAAACCTTAATATTATTAATATAATATAACCGGATTAATTCTGAATGTTTCTTCGAAATCTAATCACTCTTCGTTAAGATGAACAAGAACGTACAATACCCGTGTTACTTTTGATGGTAAGGGATTAAAATCCAGTGTAATCATTTTTTCGAGTTCACTTTGTGGAATCCGGTATATCAGGTTAGTCCAGTTATTTGAATTAGAATTTTCAAGGAATGTACTACTCCAGATTTGTGAAAAAGATTCTGACTCCATTTTTGTAAAACCAAGTTTAATAAGATCTTCAGCCCAATATTCAATATCTTTGGTACTCACTTTTAGTTTTATAAATTCACCGGGATTAATAACTTCTGCTACGCAGGACAAGTAAACAGGATTTATGAAATTGCCCTCAAAAGTTGAATAAACTACATTATAAATAGCATAGTCAAAGTTATTTGTAATTGTTACTTCACGGTTTGCTCTGTCATAATTTGCAGTAACTTTATTACTGAAGGGCATTTCCCCTTCATAAAAAAGAAATCTTGATTTTATTCCGTTATATTCGAGTTCATCCGCGTCTACTTTGTTCAAAGTTCCCATAATTTCTCCAAGTGGAACAAGTCTGCTTGTATCAATATTCACCTTCATAGATTTTTCAGAAATCGGGAATGAAACATTTTTCCATTCTGTCGTATTCTTTTCTGTATTAGCGGGCGGATATGTTTCTGTAGGTTTTCCCGACTTAAAAATAACTTTAAGGTCAAAGGGATTCTTTTCGGTAGCGTGAACATAAATTACCGGTTGTTTAACGTATGTGATTCTCTCCGGACGTGACGTGTTGAAATAAATATCATCATTCTTACAGCCAACCATAACTCCCCACTCGTAAATTTCGTATCCGCCCAGCAGAGGGGGCGCACCAAGTTCTTCTATATCCGAAATTTCTATAATCGTTCCCCAATTTCTTGTACTCATCATATCAGTTCTGATTTTACCTTTGAATTTAATTTTAAGGTTATCTTTTTTATAAGTTTGTCCAAGATTAATTGGATCGTAATTCACGCCGTCATCTCCTAAGATACCAAAGAATCCACCCTCAAACGAGAAATATTTTACAGTTCCTGTTTTTTCAATTATCTCCTGAGCGCAGCCCGTATAGCTCTGGAATAACAATGTGATTATAAATGCAAAGAAAAACAAAAGATATTTTTGGAATTTATCCATTTTACACCTCCGTGATTAGGATTATGTTATTAAATAATAATTATTAATCATTGAAAATGTAAGATAAAAATAATGCATTATGTTGAACCAAAAAGAACATCGTTTATCGGTTTATCACTTTAAAAATATTTCAAATATTATTAATTTCTCGCATTTAAAGATCATTTTTACAAAGAACTTATTGAAAATATAAAATTTTAAACTACGGTATTAGATGATATAATTGGTAAAGCAAAAGAATCTGCAATCAATCTTGCAGATAAAGCAAAGGAATCAACCGGAAGTATTTTGGATAAATTTCTTTAACTTAAAGAAAATCTTCTTCGTTAACAGACGAAAGCGGTTATATGTTTCTGAACGATGAGGCGAACACTTCATTGAATATTAATATGCAAAACAACCGGAATATTGCATTTGTAGGATTCTTCGGAGGTATATCTTTCTATTTCGGGAAGAAATAGATTTTTAGAAATCATTTCTCGTTAAATATAGTTAATTTTGTAAAGGTTAGGCTTTAACCGGTCTGACCTTTTTTACTTTTTAATCCGGAATTTTTAAGATACATATGGCAAAAACAGAAAAAAAGTCCAGGAACAAGAGCATAGAAAAATCAAAGCAATTTAAAGAATACACAAAGAAAGCTGTAAACTGGATAGTAGATTTCAATCACAATCACCCTTTTGAAGTGCTAGGTCCTCATTTTATGAAAGATGAAAAAGTGGTAATAATAAATGCTTTTCTTCCCGGTGCACTGAAAGCGGAAATTATTCCCGAAGATAATGTTGCGGAAAATCTTGAGATGAAAATTTTAAATGATAAAGGTTTTTTCCAGTGCGTTTACAAAAATGTTGAAAAATTATTTAAATACAAAATTAATATCACTTATTCTGACGGGACGAAGTATTTAAAAAACGACCCATTTTCATTCGATGTAGATGTAACAGATTTTGATTTATTCCTTATGGGTGAAGGTAATCACTTTAAAAGTTATGAAAAATACGGGGCTAAGTTAAAAGAAATAAACGGAGTAAAAGGTGTTCAGTTTATGGTGTGGGCTCCGAATGCTAAGAGTGTAAGCGTTACCGGGAATTTTAATTTCTGGCGGACCGGGGAGTATGTAATGGAAAACCTGAATGACTCCGGGAACTGGGGTTTGTTCATACCCGGACTAAAAGAAGGTGATGTATATAAGTTTTCTATCAAATCAAGGGATAATGTAAGTGTGTTTATGAAATCAGATCCTTATGCTTTTCAATCTGAATTAAGACCCAAGACGGCTTCTGTAATAGCTGATATAAGCCGGTACAAATGGAATGATGAAGAATGGCTGAACAACAGAAAAGACTGGAATTTTGTTAATCAGCCGATATCGATTTATGAAGTACATCTCGGTTCGTGGAAAAAAGATTACGATAATAAAGATTTCCTCAATGAATGGGGATATAAAAATTACAGACAGCTTGCATACGAACTAACAGACTACGTGAAAGAAATGGGATATACTCACGTGGAGCTTCTGCCCATAATGGAGCATCCTTACGACCAATCGTGGGGATATCAGGTAATAAATTATTTTGCACCGACAAGCCGTTTCGGAACCCCCGAGGATTTTATGTTCTTTGTTGACCATCTTCATAAGAACGGAATAGGTGTTCTGCTTGATTGGGTGCCGGCACACTTTCCTTCGGATGAACACGGACTTGCGAATTTTGACAATACTCAGTTGTATGCTTATAAAAGCTGGAAAAAAGGTTATCATATGGACTGGGGTACTTATGTTTTTGATTACGGAAGAAATGAAGTGATAAATTTCTTAATATCAAATGCTCTGTTCTGGATGGATAAATATCACATAGACGGTTTAAGGGTCGATGCGGTTGCTTCGATACTCTACCTTGACTATTCCCGAAAAGAGGGTGAGTGGGAGCCAAATGTTTTCGGCGGAAGAGAAAACCTCGAGGCAATTGAGTTTATTAAAAAACTAAATATAATAGTCCATGAATATCATAAGGGTATTATGATGATAGCAGAGGAATCGACAGCTTACCCGCAGGTATCCCATCCTGTATATCTCGGCGGTCTCGGATTTGATATGAAATGGAATATGGGCTGGATGAATGATATACTGAGTTATTTTTCGCTTGACCCGATTCACAGAAAATATCACCATAACAAAATCACATTTTCATTGTGGTATGCATTCAACGAGAATTTTATTTTACCCGTTTCCCACGATGAAGTTGTTCACGGAAAAAAATCACTTCTCGAAAAAATGCCGGGTGACGAATGGCAGAGGTTTGCAAATTTACGCTCCTTTTTTGTGTTTATGTTCGGACATCCGGGTAAGAAACTCAACTTTATGTCGAATGACATAGCCCAGTATAATGAATGGAATGCAGAAAAAGAATTGGACTGGTATGTGCTGAATTTTCCTGACCATAAAAAACTTAAATTCTTTTTCAGTGAATTAAACAAATTATATAAAACCCACAAAGCATTTTTCGAAGTTGATTTCAATGCGGAAGGGTTTCAGTGGATAGACTTATCGGATTCAGAGGGAAGTGTTATTTGTTTTATGAGAAAAACTTACGATGAAAATGAAATTTTGATATTTGCATTTAACTTCACTCCTGTATCAAGGGAGACTTACGTGTTCGGAGTTCCGAAGCCCGGATTTTATAAGGAAATATTTAATAGTGACGCACTTGAATACGGCGGAAGCGGAAAAGGAAATCTTGGAGGAGTACATTCGCATCCGCAGAATAGATTTTTATGGCAGCACTCGATAAATATAGTTTTACCTCCGCTTGCAGGTGTTATTTTTAAATACGAGAAGAATATTTAACCGAATTATAGTTATTACGTCCAGTATTTATGTTCAGTGTCCCGCAATTTATCCTGGATGAGTTTTTAACTTTTCTGTTTTATTCCTTTATAATATTTTTGAATTCTTTTATATCTTTATGAATTAAAATTGAAAATAAATTTGGAAACGAATCTTTACCTTTGCCTGCACGGACACTTCTACCAGCCGCCAAGAGAAAATCCGCTGACAGGAGAAATCGAAAAACAACCTTCCGCTTCTCCCTTTCACAACTGGAATGAACGAATCTATCAGGAGTGTTATAAACCAAATACCGAGGCAGTTATCGTTAATAATCAAGGTGACGTTGTTAACAGAATAAATAATTATGAATATATGAATTTTAATTTTGGTCCTACACTTCTGAACTGGATTAGGGATAAACATCCCAGGTTGTTTTTTAAAATTCTCGAAGCTGATAAGAAAAGTCTTCTTAAACATAACGGGCACGGGAATGCCATAGCACAAGTCTATAATCATATTATAATGCCTCTGGCAAATAAAAAAGATAAAATCACACAGGTGAAATGGGGGCTTAAACATTTTAATTTCTATTTCGGAAGAGATTCTGAAGGTATATGGCTGTCCGAAACAGCTTGCGATTTGGAGACTCTTGAAGTGCTGGCGGACGAAGGAGTAAAATATACAATTCTCGATCCTTCACAAGCAGAGAAAATCAGGGAATTCAATTCAGTGAACAGTACTGATGTTTCGGATTCGAGCATTAACCCTAAAATTCCCTTCAGATGTTATCTGGACAGTAAAAAAGAAAAATATATTGACATCTTTTTTTATGACGGACCTTTTGCGAAAAGTATAGCCTTCGATGATATGATTTACAGCGCTGAAAAAATGCTCGGCAGAATAGAAGCAATTAAAATTCGGGATCATAAATCTGACCAGTTGATATCCGCCGCTACGGATGGAGAAACTTTTGGTCATCACAAGCATTTCACCGAAAGAACAATTGCTTTTCTTCTGACCGTACTTGCACCTAACAAGGGTTATAAAGTTGTGAATTTCGGGGAATATCTTGCTGCACACCCTCCGGAATATGAAGTCTCAATTAAAAAAGGAATAGCCGGCAAAGGAACATCGTGGAGCTGTGTTCACGGGACGGGACGTTGGTATGAAGACTGCGGATGCCACACAGGCGGTGAACCGGGATGGAATCAAAAATGGAGAACGCCTTTAAGAAGTTCTCTGAACCATCTTAGAGATTCTCTGTCGCAAATCTATGAAACCAATAGTGCAGAATATTTCAAGGATATTTGGGAAGCAAGAAACAATTATATTGATATATTACTGGATAGTTCAGAGGATGCGAAGAATGATTTTTTTGCGGGCAATGCGAAAAATGATTTAGGAGATAAGGAAAAAAATATTTGTATTCAACTTCTTGAAATGCAAAAATGTGCTATGTTTATGTTCACGAGCTGCGCCTGGTTCTTCTCGGATATTTCAGGAATAGAAACCCGGCAAATACTTGAATATGCAAAAAGAGCAATTGAAATAGCGAAAGACTTTACGAATGTTTCTGAAATTGAAAAAGAGTTTCTGAGTGAACTTGAAAACGCCAAGAGCAACAGACCTGAATTTGGAAACGGTAAAGAAATATACCTTAAGTTGAAATAATCTTGAACCACGATTCATAGGATTAAAAGATTCGCTTGATAAAAATAAGCAGGTCGATTCCCCCTCGTTCCTAATGCCCTCATTGGGAACTCTATTCAATTTTTTTAGCAGAGTCTTTCTGACGAATTTTTTCGGCGGAGGACTCTGCGTTATCATAATCCTGCACCAAAACATTCATAAAACCCATAGTCACCTGTAACGCAGAGTCCCCATAGATCAGGAGTCTTTGCTAAAAAAGAGAGTATTGTAATACATTGTTTCTTTGTTCCCGATACGCTTCGCTATCGGGATTTTTGATAAAATGACTATCGTCATTTTATCATCAACATTTTTTTCGTTTGTGAAAAGTCATCAGTCGTTAGTCGATAGAAATAAATGCCGTCCCGACACGTCGGGATTTCATTACAAATAAATTTGTGATTCAACTTGTTATTTAACGAGAACCATCCTTTTTGTTTCGGCATAATTTCCAGATTGCAATCTATAAAAATATATACCAGATGGTATATTGCTTCCATCAAATGTAACTTCATAAGAACCTGCCTGCAAATTCTCATTTACAAGTGTTGAAATTTCTTTTCCGATTATATCATAAATAACGAGTTTTATATTTGATGTGTTACGTTTTACGTCTGACGGAATTTCAAATTTTATCTTTGTAACGGGATTGAATGGATTGGGATAATTCTGGTGTAAATTAAATTTATCTGGAATTACAGTTGTAATGTTTGTTATCCCGATAGTACTTATATCAAGCGGTGCGAGCCAGACCTGATATAATCCGGAATAGTCATCCATCCAAAGAGCATAAAGTTTTCCTCCAGATGCCTGCAATGAAATATGGTCTCCTTGATATCCTGCTGCTCCGCCTGCAATCGGCTTTGGTTTGAAGCGGTGATTGCTCACAGCTAATTCAGTCCAGGATGTTCCTCCGTCCTTTGAGCGGGCGAGAAATACTTCGGCAGAGTCAGATGAAGTGTTCCGGTCATCATAAAAAAGTATATTTACGGCACCGGTTGAATCTACATCGATAGCAGGGAAATATTGTATCTTACCGTTATTCAAAGCGTCCTGATTGACACGTATTCCTGCTGACCAATTAGTTCCGCCATTTGAAGAGTAATGAAGAATAATATCGGGGTCACTTCCGGCAGGCAAAAGATTTTTTTCCGTGGTTACAATATAAAGCCATCCTCTTCTCGGTCCGTTTGATTTATCAATTGCAAGTACAGGGAGTCCGTTCACCCTGATGTTACTTTTTGCGGTTAATGTTCCGTTAATACCATTTACACTATAAATATTTTGTGTAACATTCCAGTTATCCCCTCCATTCGTCGAAGAAGCAAAACCAATAAAATTTTCAGTAAAGGGAGAAATATTAGATACTCCTGCCCAGCACACGTATAGTTTTCCGTCAAAATTAGATTTGACAGATCCGCCGGAGCATCTCTGGGGAGGAGGGTTATTAATTGCAACAGAAGATGTCCAGCTTGTACCTCCATTGGATGAATATGAAAAATAAATCGGGAATGGGTTTATAAAAACCGCACGGGCACTATATAATCTTCCGAAATAAGGGCTTGCGGTTTCATAATCTGCAGAAGTGGTTCCTTTATCATCGACTGATTGATTATAAATAATATTAAAAGCATTAGACCAGTTTGCTCCGTAGTTAGTAGAGTAATGACTATAGACACCCGGAATAATCAAACCAATATGTGTCATAATAAAGATACCGTTATTATCGATTGCGATTCCCGGTGAACCCCCATGGTTATTGATGTTTGCTCCTTTGCAGGTATCACTTCCAAACCAATTTGCCCCTCCGTTTGTAGAAAAATAAATCCCTTCGCTCCGGAAAGTGGTGGCTGTGTTTATTGTAACTGCACTGACAAATAATATCTGATGATTTAACGGGCTGACACAGATTACGGGTTCTGTTTGTGTAACCGCTGAAGGGAAAATACGGTAATTAATAAAATTACTTTGACACTGCCCCGTGACAGGATAGCTCATAGCAATTATAAAAAACAGAATTCCAAAAACCTTATTGCACATACATTTTAAATTTAAAATCTGTAACTAATATTTAAACCTGAATAAAAATTTCTTGGTTCACCCATACTGTAATACATTCCGAAATAATCATTGGTATTTACAAAACCGGTATATCTTTTATCAAAAATATTATTTCCGCCAAGATAGAATATAGCGCCAAAATTTCTAAAATTAAAAGTAATTCCTGCCATAAAATTACCATAGAAATACTCGGATGTAGATTCTGAATTTTTATCGTTGACATACATTTTTGTCAGATAGTCACAATCCCATACAAGCAGCCCTGATATTTGTTCATTAATTTCCAGTTCATATTCCAGGATAAAATTGAAAATATTCTGTGGTACGGAAGGAACAAAATTACCCGAATAATCTTCAACATAAGTCCCCGACGGTGTATAAATAGTAGCTTTGTATTCATCATATTTAAAATATGTACGGGTATAATTTATTATTAAATCCATCCCCTCGAACGGTTCACTCTTGAAACCGCATTCGACACCTGTTCTGTTGGTCTTTGCTGCATTCCTGAAATAAGATACCTGATTAATTACAAAAGGAACTATTTCATCTTTTAACCTGTAATCAAAAAATGTTACTTCAAAGAATAGCTTTCGCATAAATTCAGATTTTTTATTTAATATGTTACCTTTAATTCCGAATTCAAAATTGCCGGATTGTTGTGCATCAAGGTCGGGGTTCAAGGTATATTTCAGGTTTGAGGATACCGGGGTGTTGTTAAGTTCACTCAAAGCAGGAATATCATAACCTACCCCATAGGATGTATAGAGTGCTATTGTCGGTGTAAGTTTAAAGTTCAATGCAACTTTGGGAGTAATTCTTTGAAATACTCTGAATGTATCTGTATTGCCGTAAGGTATGAAATTTTCCCTGGAGAAAATATTCTTATCAAAACGGGCAGAAGCATATAAATCCATTTTATTTTTCAGAAGATTAAACTGGTCAAACACATAGAATCCTATATTACTTAAACTCGAAGTATATTCATTTTGCACGGTAATATCCTTGTTCCCGTTTATATTCTGGTATTCGGTAACTGGTCCATTCTGATAGGCATAATCCATTCCAAGCGATATAATATTTCCACGGTTAAATAATTGCGAACGGTTAGAAAATCTTACAAGCGATCCGGCTGTATAGCGGGTTGCGTAAGTTATAAAGTTCAAATCTGCCTTCATAAGTTCTTTTATCCCTCCGTAGCCGGTTAATTCTATTTCATTATTATTGTTTTTACCAAATGAGGTTTTATATCTTACAGCCAGTCTTCCTTTTTCTGTTTTGTTCCGGAAATCCTGGGAAACTGCTAATGGACTTGGTTGGAAAGGATCTATATTGAATTCAGACTGTGTAAGTGAATAAGGGTCGCGTGTAAAACTATTTACATAATTACCTAATATTGATACTGTTGTTTTTGTCCCGATATATCCCTCATATACTGAATTAATTAAATGCTGGTCGCTTGCTGAGTGATTCCTGAATCCATCAAGGTTCCGGTAGAAATAAGATGTGTAAAATCTGTTATTAACATCCTGTAACCCGAATTTCACACCATTTTGCCTGAATCCAAATTTCCCAACCTGATTAGTAGAGGTGACATAATTATTCGTGAAATTCATATCCGATAGAAAGTTAACTACTCCGCCGGGAGCATTCGCATATAAAGAAGATAAATTTCCCTTAACAACTTCTACACCTCCGAGAGATGTAAAATCTACTGCATCTATAGAAGTTTCACCATCGGGTTCCGATTCGGGTATACCATCCTGAAGTATTCTTATTCCGCGTACTCCGGAGTTTGATCTCATTCCGAAACCTCTTAATGAAATTCTTAAGTCGTTGGAGCCGAAATGGTTTTGAAGAAAAAGTCCGGGAACATCTGCAAGAACATCTTTAGCAGAGATTTTCCTTCCATATCCCAGTTCCTTTTTATCAACTCGGAAAACAGAATACGGTATATCAATAATTTTTTCAAAAGTCCTTGTTCCGGTAATAACGAGTTCCTCAGTTTCGTATTTAAGGGTATCTTCTTTTTCCTGTGAAAAACAAAAAGCGGGGATGAGAAAAATGAAAAGAAATATAAAGTATTTCATATAAGAATAGTTTAATTAGTATAATTAAAGTTACATTTTTTTTATAAATATATTAAAGTCAAAATGAATTACACAGGCAAGGAAAAAACAATTAATAATTAGTCCCGATTCACAGGTTCATAGGGATCTTCGCTGCGTTTCGATAATTAATAATGAGAGACTTCTGAAAAAGTCAATCACCCAACTTTGTCATTCCTGTTTTGCAGGAATGATAAACCGGGAGGGCGGGTTCTTTAAGAAGAAAAATATATTTATATATAAAACAGCATATTATTTTTAACAATTATACTATTAAATTGGGAACGAATTTTAATAATCGTTTATTTATATTTGTAGTAATGCATACTCAAAATCTCAATCGTATTTTATGAAATTAAAATTACAAATTCTTTTCTTTTTAGCAATTATTCTTTTTATCTCATCTTTATCGTTTTTCCAGGTGACACGAAAAGTACTTTTTAAAGAAGGCACGAATGAATCTTGTCCAACGTGTGCCGCGAGTAATCCTATTCTTGAAGCTTTTTTGCAATCAAATCAGGTTCTTTTAACAAAACAAAAAAATTAGTAATTTCAAAATAAAAAAAGTTATGAAAAAATTATTAAAATCTTTTATATTAATAACCGCAATTCTTATAACCGGTAATCTTATAGCCGGGGACAGACTTATGATCATCGAGTTCTTTACAAGCTCGACTTGCGGACCGTGTGCAACATACAATCCAATCCTGACTGCCTTTATGAGCAGCCATGATGCAGAGAGGATTTCTGCAATAGGTTATCACATGAGCTGGCCCGCACCGGGGAATGACCCGATGTATTGGTATAATATTGGAGATAATGACGGAAGGAGAAATTTATACGGAATAAACTCTATACCTCAGGGAAGGTTTGATGGAAGTATTGTTCTTTCTTCATATTCTACGGGTATATTCCAATCTTATTATGACCAGAGAATAAATATATTGAGCCCTGTTTCAATTATACTCAGCGACAGCACATTCGGAGACAGCGTAAAAGTGAGGGCTATGATTTACTGCGAAACTTACATTGCTAATCCAACTGTTAATGTTTATGTTTCGGTTGCAGAAAACCACATACATTACACATCGCCTCCCGGAGTGAACGGGGAAACAGATTTCTATACCGTAATGAGAAAGATGCTGCCGAATTATAACGGAACTCAGATTACACTATTCCCCGGAGATAAAAAGGTTCTTGAGTTTAAATATAAGATGGACCCGATATGGAATGCTTCGGAAATGTTCGTGATGGCATACGCACAAAATCCTGTGACAAAGGAAATGTACACCGCGGCAAAGAAGACTCAGAACTTTACATTGCTTCCGAGTCCGGGCTACAAATCTGTACAACTGGGACAAAGCAGCTCGGCAACTTTCAGCATAAAAGTGCCTACAAAAGCAGCGGGATATACTTCGCCTATAACTTTTACGACAGAAGTTGAGCCCGTAACCACGGGAGTAAATGTAACTTTACCGGGCGGAAATGTGCTCAGTAATTTTAACGACTCTTTGGCGGTACAGGTATCTTCAACTGCGGCAGTACCAACAGGTGTTTACAAAGTTATTGTCACCGGAACAAATGCTTCGGGAAAATATCATAAGACGGCTGTAAATTATCTTGTAGGAAAAAACTATGTTTCGGTTCAAACCAACAGAGGACCCGAAGCACAATTTTCTGTTAACGGAACTGTTTATGGTTCACCGCAGATTTACGAATGGAACTTCGGCTCAAGCCAGGTTTTACGGGCGCTTCCGCAGGCTTTTGCAGACCACAGACTTGTATTCCTGAACTGGAGCAACGGCGGAGATACTACGCAGACAATTACTGTTAATTCAAATACCGGCAATTATACCGCTAATTTTAAAACCCAATTTAAAGTTCAGTCAATTGTCACACCCGGAGGACTTGCTTCTCTCGTAACGGTTACCGGTGGGAATGTATTTTACGATTCAGGATCTACTGCATCTATAAGTATTTCACCAACGACAGTACAATACAACGGTTCGACATATTACTTCAAGAGATGGTTAGGCGGCGGCAATGGCTCTTATTCCGGAACAAACCAAAGTTTCCAGATTAACAGTGTGAATAATTTTATAAATCAGGTTGCGATATTTGATACAATTAACACAGGTATTAATCAGATTGGTATGGAGGTACCGGAAAAATATGAACTATCACAGAACTATCCCAATCCGTTCAATCCGTCAACGACCGTTAAATTCAATCTGCCAAAAGCAGGGGATGTATCGTTAAAGTTATATGACATACTCGGAAAAGAAGTTGATAATTTATTTACCGGATTCCTTAGTGCAGGTTATTTTCAGATTAACTTCAACGCAGCGTCATTATCGAGCGGAGTATATTTTTACAGACTTGAAACTGAAAATTTTGCCGATATAAAACGAATGCTGTTGGTGAAGTAAGAAAAAATTAGCAATCAGAGTGTAAGACTTAAAATGATACAATTAACAGACAAGGGGGTAAGCCCCCTTGTTTTTTTTATATATTAATTTTAAATTTCAGTACATTTCAAAACTAAAAATGTTAAGATTATGGGAAAATTTAATCTTGAACCGGGCGAAACCGAAATTGGAAACTGGACACTTCTATATGTTCCTCCGGGTGGAGGAAAGTATAACGGAAAATTAGTTGTAACTAACAAGCGTCTGCTGTATGATGCGAAGTTTGATATGTCCGTAAAAGGTATTGTCGAAGAAGCACTTTTGATAAAATCTGGCTCCGAGGGTTATATCCAAATTCCTAAAGAGCGTATCAAGAATGTGGAAGTAAAGAAGAGCTTTATCAGCAAAAAAGTTATTCTGACTCTTGATAACGGAGATATCCACACATTCGATTATGGAATGCTGGGTATAGACAAAGTTGCAGAAGCGATAAAGCAGAAATAAATAATACTTTGTGATTGCATAACATAGCCAAACTGTCATACTGAACTTGTCGAAGATCCCGACCTGTCGGTGATTTCAGTATCTTACGTAATAGGTTTGTCTAAAAATGAGATCCTGAAATAAATTCACGATGATAAAATAGGTTCTTGGACAAACTCTGTGTTCGAGAACAAGATTAAACTTTACAATGGGAATGGGTAATTCTCCTTGTCTGGTTGAGTTTTTTCAACTCTAAATTTCCCTTTTTATTGCTTTAATTTTCCCGCAAATTTTAGCAAAAAGCATACGATTATGCAAAAAAATAATTCTTCCATATTCCTCACAATTTTCTTCACTACAATTTTAATTTCAATTACTGCCGGAATAATTTATAATAGCAACACTGCTCCCGGGCAGAGAAAAGAAAAAGTGAAATCTTTCGTCCCTGCAGATGACTGGTTCGAAAAGCAAAGAGCGTTTCCCTTTGAGGAAATTCCTGATGGCGAATACATTAAGTCCATTGAATACGTGAAACAGAATATTCCTTCGGATAAAAACATCAATGCCGCGTGGACGCTTGCCGGACCTATCAACATCGAAGGCAGGATATCAACGATAGCCATACACCCGACTAATCCACAGATAGTATATACGGGCTGTGCGAACGGAGGAATATGGAAATCAACAAACTTCTGCCAGAGTTGGGTGAGCGTGTTTGATAACCAGAACACTTCGTCAATCGGAGCGCTTGCAATCGATCCCGGAAATCCGCAGGTAATCTATTGCGGAACGGGCGAATCAAATTCACTTCGCAGTTATTATCCCGGAACGGGAATGTATAAATCAACAGACGCAGGTGCTACGTGGCAATTGATAGGTCTTGCGAATACTTTCAGCATCGGTAACGTGGTGGTCAATCCAACTAACACTCAGGAAATTTATGCTGCGGCAGTTGGTTCTCTCAGGAGAAAAACAACAGACCGCGGAATCTATAAATCCACTAACGGCGGACTTAACTGGACACAATCTTTATATGTTGCAGATTCGGTGGGTGCAATCGATGTTATTTTAGACCCGTCAAATCCATCAAAAGTTTTTGCCGCAATGTGGGAAAGACTGAGAAGGGAAGATTATGTCAAATACGGCGGACCGAAATCAGCATTATATCTTTCAACAAACTCAGGGCAGAACTGGACTATTGTTACCGGCTTCCCATACAATGATGCAACACTCGGAAGAGTATCACTCGATATATGTACTGCAAACCCGAACATTATTTACGCCCTGACTGCAAATACAAATGGAAGCTCTAGGGGTATATATAAAACCACTAACGGAGGTACGAACTGGACTCTCTTTAATACTTCCGTTGCAAATTCATCAAATTATGCGTGGTTTAACAGAATATTCAAAGTGAATCCGAACGATGCGAATTTAGTTTACGGCGGAGGATTGTATATGGAGCGTTCGATAAACGGCGGAACGAGTTTTTCAAGTATAGGAGCAGAGCATGTTGACCAGCACGCTGTTGCATTTGCGCCATCCAATCCGAACTATGTTATAATTGGAAATGACGGAGGAATAGAATACTCGACAAACGGAGGCTCTGCCTGGCAATACAGCCACACGCTTCCCGTGACACAATTTTACGCAGGTGATATAAATTTTACAACTCCGAACGATATACTCGGAGGGGCGCAGGATAACGGCACCGTGAGAACCACAACAGGTGCATTAAATAACTGGACGGATATTTACGGCGGCGACGGATTTTATTGTCTGATTGATTATTCAAATCCTTCAAGGGTTTATGCTTCTTCGCAAAATGGTTATCTCGGATATTCGGTAAACGGAGGTGCATTATTCAATTCGGGAACAAACGGATTAGATTTAACTTATTCCAACTGGTCAACTCCATACGTTATGGATAAAAATACTCCGCTCACTCTTTATTGCGGCACATATAAAATTCATAAAACAACTAACGCCATGCAATCGTGGACTGCCATCAGTCCGGACCTCGCAAACGGACACGTTGTGAATCTCGGAACGATAACGACTGTCGATGTTTCAAAATCAAATCCGAATGTAATTTATTGCGGAACGGATGATGCAAATGTCTGGGTAACGCAGAACGGCGGAACCAACTGGACAAAGATAAATTCAGGATTACCTTACAGGTGGGTTACAAGAGTAACGATACATCCTGATTCTGCAAATGTATGTTATGTTTCGTTGTCAGGTTATAAAGTTGATTCAACCGGCTCGCATATTTTCCGTACCACAAATTACGGGGCACTCTGGACATCAATAAAAGGCAACCTCCCCGATGCTCCGGTGAATGATATAATTATTGATCCCGACAGGACAAGCACGCTTTATATCGGCACTGATATAAGTGTAATGACAACTACAAATCTTGGTGCAAACTGGACTACGCTGGGCACAGGATTCCCGACTTATGTACCTGTTCACGATTTGACCTATCACAGACCGACAGGTAAACTCATTGCCTGGACGCACGGAAGAAGTGCGTTGAGCATTATAATTCCTTCTCCAAGCAGTATTGGAAATAACGGTGAAGCTATCATAGGGTACAGATTATACCAGAATTATCCGAACCCATTCAATCCGGTAACGAAAATAAAATATGATTTAAAGAAAGAATTCAGAAGTCAGGAGTCAGAAGTTAAATTAAGTATCTTCGATATATTGGGAAAAAAGATTAAGGATTTAGTTAGCGAAAAATTACAACCGGGAACATATGAAGTCACGTTTGATGGAAGTAATCTACCAAGCGGGGTATATTTTTATAAACTAGAAACGGGAAATTATACTGAGGCTGAGAAGATGCTTTTGTTAAAATAATGTTTCCTAATAATTCTAAAATAAAACGATTATGAAATTAATAAATTTTCTTGTAATCAAAATCACGATTATTCTTTTTTTGCTTTCTATTTTAAATCCTTGTTATGCTCAAATCTGGACACGTCAGAAAACGGGACTTTATTGTGATTATGGTGTTTATAGTCTTGCGAGTCAGGGTAATTATATTTTTGCAGGTACGGCAAATGCAGGGATATACAGGTCTTCTAACAATGGAGCAAACTGGTTTATTTTAAATAATGGAATAGGTCAGGTCTTGGGATATACTTTTTTTGTATCAGGTTCTGACTTATTTTGTGGAGCAGGAGAGGGTTTATATTATTCTTCTGATTTTGGTCAAAGCTGGCAACAAAGAGGAATTACGGGATGGGTTTATAGTATTATTCAGGCAGGTCCAAATTTAGTTATCATAAAAGATTTAACATATCTGTATTATTCTACGAATAATGGATTAAACTGGATTAATATTCCGGGTTGGACTGGTCAAATCTCTCACACATTTTACTGGTCGGGAAGCATGTTATTTATTGGAACTTTGGCATACGGCATATACGCATCAAGTGATTATGGAATGACATGGTTCCCAAGAAATAATGGATACCCAAATTATAATGTAAATTCATTCAGTTTTTTTAACGGAGCTTTATATGTAGGCGGTAGCAGCGTTTTCAGGTCATTTGACTGGGGGTCAAATTGGAGCCAGTGCAATAGCGGTTTTGAAACTAATCCAACGCCATATATTCACTCTTTCGCTTTAAATAATGGATATCTTTTCGCAGGAACAGATATTCGCAGTGTATACAGAACTTCATCTGGTTCATCCTGGGCACCGGCAAGAACAGGTATTGAAATTTGCGGTATTAACGCACTTTTATCATATAACGGTAAACTCTTTGCGGGTGCTAATTGGGCTAAATATGGAATATTTGCCTCAACTAATAATGGGGATACGTGGTTCAAATCAGGACTAAATACATTTAGCGTTAAAAGTATAATCAAAAAGGACAGTATATTGTTTATTGGAACAGATAGTTCCGGAATGTATTCCTCGACTGACGGAGGTGATTACTGGTTTCCGGCAAATATTGATATGAATAACAGTTATATTTTAAGTTTAATTAAGCATGGTTCATGTATTTTTGCAGGAACCGTAGATTCTGGAATCTATAAGTCAACAAATAATGGTCAAAACTGGTCTCAGGTTAATTCAGGCTTAGGAAATTTAAATATAAAATCATTTTTTTCAAAGGATTCAACTACATTATATACCGGAACCAATAGTGGAATTTATAAAACTTCTAATACCGGTCAGAATTGGATTTATTTGGGATTAATTAATATACCCATTAATACAATTACATACCCAAATAATTTTATTGTCGTTGGTACTAATAACGGGATACAGGTATCTACAAATAATGGAACAAACTGGATATCAGGAATATTAACGGGTATAAATATTAACTCTATTTACATTTTTTCCAATAAACTTTTTGCGGGTTCAAATAATGGTGTTTACATCTCAACAGACAATGGATTTATATGGAATCAATGTGGTTTAAATGGTTATTCGATAAAATCATTTTCGCAATTTGCTGATACTTTGGTTGCTAGTACGAGCGGGGGAGTTTTTGCAACTTCAAATAATGGATTAAACTGGATTAATTTAGGGCCATCTCAGGAAACGAATCCGGTATTGGTTTATAATGGTTATATTTATGCCGGAGGTATAAATTCTGTGTGGAAAAGGATTGCTTCAACAGTTACTGAAATATCGCCAATATCATCAAATATTTCGGAAAAATTTTCTTTATCCCAAAACTATCCAAATCCCTTCAATCCGGTGACGAAAATAAAGTTTGATATACCTTCGGAAGGCAAAAGTCAAAAGGCAAAAGTCAAATTAGTAATTTACGATATACTTGGAAAACAAATTACAACACTTGTAAACGAACAGCTTCAGCCTGGAACATATGAGGTCACATTTGATGGCAGTAATCTGCCATCAGGGGTTTATTTTTATAAATTAAGTGCCGGTGATTTCACAGAAACAAAAAAGATGTTAATGTTAAAATGACAATAATCATTTTATCAGGAACCCCGGTTTATTGGGACTAAAGGATCAAAAAATGAAAAAAGTCACATTATCGGAAATCTTTAATATCCGCCAGGCCGGGCTCCAGTCTTTGTGGAGGAGTACTGATAAAATAATTTTAATTTATTAATGAAAAAAATATTTATATTAATATATTTATTAATTTGTACCGATGTTTATTCACAGAACACACAAAGCATTTATGAAAAAGCTCCGGATGAAGTAAAATTAAGAAACTCATTTCAGCGCGAGAAATGGTTCTACGAGCAGAGAATGTATCCTCTTGGATATATTCCCACGGGAGCATATGAAAAAGCATTTAGGGATAAAATAAACCTCGGGAATAATTACGGTTTCTATAATAAAATCAATAATTGGTTCAGCATAGGACCGACTCCCGGAATAAATACATATTACAGTTATGTTTCTTCAAGAGTTGCAACAGTAAAATTTCATCCGACAAATCCAAACATTATTTACCTCGGAGCTGCTTGCGGGGGAGTTTGGAAAACAACTAACGGAGGACAAAACTGGATTCCGAAAACTGATTTTGAAATCTCATTATCATCAGGTGCTCTTGCAATAGACAATGTAAATCCTGAAATAATATATTATGGCACCGGTGAAGCGACATATTTTACGTATTCTTATTATGGTATGGGAATCTTGAAATCTACGAATGGAGGAGATAATTGGGTAAATTATATAAATGGTCTTCCGTCAATGACTTATTTTTCCCGCTTGGTTATAAAACCCGGAAATTCAAATATACTTTTTGCAGCACTCGGAACATCGGGTTTATATAAAAGTATTGATGCAGGTCAAAACTGGAACCAGATAATATCCGGCAGATGCGATGATGTAGTGTTTTCTCCCGATGGCAACAGAGCTTATTGTATAGGACAGGGCAGCGGGTATAGAATTTCAACAGATGGAGGGAATACGTTCACCATATATAATCCGTTTACTTTAGGTACAAGAAATCACATTGCTGTTTGCAAATCTGCTTCAAATGTTTTATATGCTTCGGTTTATTCAGGAAGTACTGTCAGCGTTTACAAATCCACGGATTCCGGAAATAATTTCACCCTGCTGCAAAATAATTTCACAGGAACAACTCAGGGGTGGTATGATTTCTATATTTATGTAAATCCATTTGACGCAAATTATGCTTACGTCGGGCTTGTAGATTTATGGAGAACAACCGACGGAAATACTTTTTCGAAAATTACAAATACTTCAGCGGGTCCTGTTCATGTTGACCATCATAATATGGACTTTCATCCAACTGACCCGGACAAATTGATATGCGCTAATGACGGTGGTGTCTGGTATTCGTCAAATGGAGGAACGAATTGGACTAACCTTAATTACACTCTTAACCTTTCACAATTTTACAGGGTTACATCTGACCCGACAAATGCATCTCATATTCTGGGTGGGACACAGGATAATGGTGTTCAAAGAACCACCGGTTCTCTAAACTGGAATGTTTTGATATTCGGTGGTGATGGCGGTGATGTTTGTTTTGATTCGAAAAACAGTAATTACATAATAACAGAAAATCAGTTCAACCGTTTGAAAAGATCAGTTGATGGAGGTATAAACTGGAATACTGATACTCTGGGTCTCTCCGGCAATGCTGCCTGGATTGCTCCGATTATTTCCCATCCGGATTCTACCGGAATTTTTTACTCAGCGAGACAGCAGGTGTTTAAATCAACTAATTATGGTGCATCCTGGTATCCATACTCATCCGGAACGGCCGGAGTTATCAGGGAAATGGCAATATCAAAGTCTCATCCTGCAATTTTATTTGCATCTTCAAATAATTACATTTACTGGTCTTCAAACGGAGGATTAATATTTACGGATAAAACGAACGGCTTACCATCAAGAATTATTACAAGTATAAATATACACCCGGATTCATCGGATGTGGTTTTAATTACGTACAGCGGTTTCGGTGGCGGACATATATACAAGACGAGGGATGGAGGGAATACATGGAATGACGTTTCCGGAAATCTTCCTGACATTCCGATCAATGATGGATTGTTTTATTATCCGGGAAGTTCAACAGGCATTCTGCTTGCTGCAACGGATGTTGGTGTTTTTATAACGAATAATTATGGATATGTTTGGTCTGAACTAGCAAACGGGTTACCGAATACAGTAGCTATGCATTTGGATTTTAACTCTGTTCAGAGCAAATTACGTGTAGCTACTCACGGCAGAGGAGTATGGGAATACAATGGAAACATAACTGGTATTTCTAACTTAAATACACCTGTACCTGAAAACTATTGTTTATACCAGAACTATCCGAATCCATTTAATCCGATAACAAAGATAAAATTTGATATACCAGAAACAGTAAAACATAAAACGTTGGATATAAAACTGATAGTTTATGATATTATCGGTAGAGAAATACAAACATTAGTTAATGAAAAATTAAATCCCGGAAGTTATGAAGTGACATTTGATGGGAGTAATTTACCAAACGGAGTTTATTTTTACAAGCTGAGAGCGGGAGAATATACAGAGACTAAAAAAATGTTAATGATCAAATGACGACAGTTATTTGATTAGGAATCCAGACTTGTTCCGTATGTTCTTTATCGGAATGCTTTTTATCGGGACTGAAGAAACAATACTTGACGTCAGTCATTTAATCAGAAATCTTGGAAACCGCCTGGGCGGGCTCCTCTCTGTGCCTGCCTTCCGTGACGGAGAGGACTATTGGTGAAATAAATATTTCTCTCATCATAACGCCAGAGTCCTCCGCGGAGGATAATGAGAAATCGCTGTGCCTCGAATAATCGGGACAGGATATTATAACGAGTGAGATGTGAATGGAAACCATTTGTCAAGAAACCAAACAAAGTTTGAAAGATAAGTGTGTTCCCAAATTCAATTTGGGAACAAGTAGGCATATGTAAGTTTCTGTTTTAAGTTTTAACTTTTCTCAGCCGGAATAGTAAAAATAAACCTGCTGCCTTGATCCTGTTCGCTTTCTACCCAGATTTTACCGCCGTTTTTTTCGATGAACTCCTTGCATACTATCAACCCAAGTCCCGAACCCTCTTCACCTTCCGTACCAGCCCGCTTATAAGAATCATCTATTCTAAAAAGTTTTTCGATTGATTCTTTTTTTATTCCGATACCCGTATCGGATATGGACACTTTCACAAAATCTTTTTCTTTTTTTGCACTTATTTTTACTTCTCCGCCTTTTGGAGTGAATTTGATTCCATTGCTCATCAGGTTCCGGATTACCGTTGAAATCATTTTAAGGTCTGCATAAGCCATCGTATTGGAATGAATTTCAGAATGCAGAAAAACTTCCTTGAATTGAGAAGTATGCCTGAGTAACCCGACATTTTCCAGAGCTATTTCATTTAAGTCTATGTCCTCGGGCGAAACCTGCATAGTCCCTGATTGTGAACGGGACCATTGAAGAAGATTTTCTAGTAACTCATGAGCAATCAAGGATGAATCTTTTATATTAAAAAGCATTTCCTTTTTCTCGTTATCATCAAAACTGTCATAATTATTTGCAAGGAGATCCGAGAAACCGATTATTGAATTAAAAGGATTCCTGAGATCGTGGGCAATAATGGAGAAAAATTTATCCTTTGTTTTGTTAAGTTTTTTAAGTTCCTCTGATATTTTTTCCAGTTCTTCTTTTTGCACACTGAGCTGGTAATTCACTTTTCTGTTTTTCCTGAAATAAAAAAGGAAAGCAACAATTAAAGCAATTGCGGCTATCATTGCAACTGCAGATGCCTTTATTTGTATATCTTTTATACTTTGTTTTTGTTTTAACAGATCATTTTCTTTTTCACTTTTTTCAACATCGTACATTGAGTTATATTCGTTGATTTTATTTGCGAGAACAACATTGTAAAGAGAATCTTTATAGCCGGTAGAAATTTTTATATATTTCAGCGATTCCTTATAATTCCCCTGCGCCTCATAAGCTTCAAATAAAACATCTGCCGCCATCTGGATATAAGTTATAATATGATTATTTACTGCAATGTTATAGCTTTTCAGCCCGTGAATGATGGCTTCCTCTCGGTTTCCGATGAGGTTATATATTGCACCAAGTGAATTAAGAACATTCGGCAGGTCGGGCGAATCAATTTCCGTGAAAATAACTTCTGCTCTTTTCAGGTATTCGATGCTTTTTTTAAAATCTTTTATATTAGCATAATTCACACCGAGAATACTAAGGTTGCTGCCTATGAGTTCCTTGTTTTGCAAATTTTCTGAAATTATAATCGATGCTTCTGCATAATACACAGTACTGTCATAATTCTTTAGTTCAAAGTAAATTGCAGCGAGCCGGTTGTATATTCTGGCAAGTATAAGCGAATCGTTGATTTTCTTATTGGTCTCGAGAGCCCTGAAAAGATATACTTTACCCTGGTAGTATGCCCTGTAAGCACGGGAATTTTCCCCGAGAGAAATCAACGAATTAATCGTCCCCTGAATATTACTAGAGTTATCCGCAGCCCGCAGGGAGTTGAGATAATATTTTGAAGCCGAATCATATTTTCCGATAAAAGAAAAAACCCTTCCTATATTATTATTTGATTTTATTACGCCTTCGGAAAAGTCAATCTTTTCAGATAATGCAAATGCTTTTCCCGAATAAAGATATGAGCTGTCAAAATTCTGCTGATTCAGATATTCATCTGATATTCTCAGTAAAGTATTCGCTTTGTCTAAATCATTTTGGTATGAGTTCAGGGAAAGTTTAAGCGAATCAACAACTTCCTCCTGGGCATACAAGCGCATTGACAATATCAGCAATAAAAAAAGCAGCAAATACTTTTTCATTTACTATGTTTAAAAGATTTTGATAAGAATGATAATTTTTATAGTTATAAAATTAATTTCACTGAAATCAATTTAAACACAATAAAATATGGTTTATCTTTAACATATTAAACTGATTATTTTATCTGCAACATATGTTATAACGATACAATGATGGAATAACTAACCCATTAAATTATATCATAAATAGTAGATTATATTTCAAATTTTAATTATCTTAAATTAAATATCTGATAAAACGGAATTGATAAAAAAAGTAAGAAACATACTTGATTCACGAAAAGAAATGAACGAGCTTGGGTTCGGCTCGAATCTCACCGACGTTAGCCAGGGTATAATAAATAAGGACGGTACTTTCAACGTAATGAGAACAGGTATACCTTTTTCAGAATCATTCGGTTTTTTCCATTTTTTTATCACGATGTCGTGGCTGAAATTTTGCGGTTGGATTTTAATCCTTTACATTGCAATCAATATAATTTTTACTTTCCTTTATTTAATAGCCGGTGTTGAGGGCATAAGCGGAGTACCGGATAAGAGTTTTTTTGATAAATTTTTATTTACATTCTTTTTCAGTACACAAACTTTTACTACAGTCGGCTATGGTGCAATTACACCGACAGGAATAATCCAGAATATTATTGCTTCCCTCGAATCTCTTTCTGGTTTGTTGTCACTCGCATTTGCAACAGGTTTGCTATATGGAAGATTTTCAAGACCGGTTGCGAAAATTATATACAGTGAGAAAGCACTGATAGCTCCATTTAAAGATTCGAATGCCTTTCAATTCAGAACTGCTAATCAGAGAATGAAACACGAGATGATCGATGTAGAAGTAACTTTGATTTTAACGGTAATAGAAAATTTTGATGGTGTACCGAAAAGACAATTCTTCAATCTCGAACTTGAATACAGTAAAATCAGTTTTTTTGCTTCAACCTGGACGGTGAATCACATAATAAATGAAAATAGTCCGTTGCACGAATTAACAAAAGATGATATGGATGAAATTGATGCAGAGTTTCTGATTCTGCTCAGGGGCTTCGATACTGCTTACTCTCAGAAAGTGCAGTCACTATATTCATATAAATCAAATGATATTGTCTGGGGAGCAAAGTTCGCAAAAGTTTACGGAAAGACAAGGTCAGGAAGAATGAAAGTGGAACTTGATAAAATAAATGAATATATACCAGCTAATTTAAACTGATTTTATAAAAAGAGTTTATTCTTAATTAAATTAATCTTAGAAGCTATGGGAAAGTTTTTAAGCGAATATGATAAGCCTACTTCAAGCCATTATAAAATTCTTTTATTGAGCTGGGCAGGTTGGGTATTTGATTTCTACGATTTAATTCTTTATACATTCCTGATGATTCCGATTAAAAAGGAATTAGGTTTTTCGGATATTCAGGTTTCCTTTATACTTGGAGCAAGTCTTGCTGCAACTGCAATCGGAGGTGTAATATTCGGATTTCTTTCTGATAAATACGGCAGGAAGAAAGTTTTGCAATGGACGATACTTACTTACAGCATCGGAACATTCTTAAGCGGATTTTCCGGAAGCATTTTTATGCTTTTGATCTTCAGAATAATAACGGGACTTGGTGTCGGAGGTGAATGGGGAACAGGACAGACTTATATCGCGGAAACATTTCCTCCTAAAATGCGTGGCAGGTACGGGGCATTTATGCAGACCGGTGCACCAATCGGGATTGCACTTGCATCAATAATCGGCGGATACATTGCTCCGGAAATCGGCTGGCGGCTTTGCTTCTTCATTTCGATTCTACCCGCAATCCTCGTAATGGTCATCAGAAAACATCTTCCGGAATCAGATATTTGGGAAGAAAGGCAGAGATTAGTGGAACAAGGACTCTTATCTCAGGAAGAATTAACAAAAGAAAGAGGAAGTAAATTTTTAACCCTGTTTTCAAAAGAGCACAGAAAATATTTCATTCTTGCACTTGTACTTGCAATTTTTGATATGTCGGCATATTGGTTTACATATTCCTGGATGCCGGGATATCTGCATGAACAAAGGCAGTTCACAATGGCAAAGTCTGCACTGTTTATACTCATTACACAGTGCGGTGGATTTTTAGGATATTTTACTTTTGGATTTATGGCGGATAAGTTTGGAAGACGCCCAGCATATACGATTTATTCTTTCTTAATGGCAGCAGGACTGATATTAATTACCGTTCTCTGGGAAGTTATTGCCATTCATCAGTTTCTCTTACTTGCCTGTATGTTTCTTGTTGGTTTTGGAACAGGGATGTTCGGCGGATATGGTCCTTTGTTCTCCGAATTGTTCCCGACAAAAATCCGCGGAACAGCTATGGGTGCGGCTTTCAATCTTGCAAGAGGTATTCAGTTTTTTACACCCGTTGTAATTGCCATAGTTGCAGTTAATTACGGATTGGGAAGCGGAATATCAATTGCGGCATTGTTTGCATTGCTGACAGGTTTGTGGATATGGACATTCCCCGAAACAAAAGGAAGAAAAATCAACGTATTGGATTTAGAATAGATTTGACAAAACCGATAAAAAATTTGTATGAAAACAGTTTGAAAATTTAAAATAAATCAAAATTATGGATTTATTACTTAAAGAAAAATTTTTAAAACTCTGGAAAAAATATTTTAATGATGCAGTGCTGCCCATTACGGTATATTTTTCAGAAACGGACAATGGAGTAAAGCATGCTATTCTCCCTAAAGGAAGGAGCTGCCTGATTTGTGAACTTGCAAAGATATGGAAAGGTCAGTCTGCCTGCTATACCGGAGAAACGCTGAAATGCGGAGGTGCAAAACGATATCTTGGTTATGCTCCCGGAATGAGAGAAAATTTCGAATACTTTCTTTCCTGCGGGATACCCGGTGAAATGGAAGGTGAAAGATATAAACAATCACCCGAAATAGTTCTGGAGACACAAAAACTCCTGCATATATTACCCTCGAAGGATAAATATGTTATCTTTAAAAGATGGGATAATCTGGGGGAAACCGATGAACCGGAAGTAGTTATTTTCTTTGCAACACCGGATGTCCTTTCGGGACTTTTCACACTTGCAAATTTTGACACCGTAAAACCTGATGCAGGGGTGTTCGTCCCGTTCAGTGCTGGCTGCGGCTCGATCATTCATTACCCTTATCTTGAAATTGACAAGGAAAATCCGAGAGCAGTGATAGGAATGTTCGACCCTTCTGCAAGACCCTGCGTGCCGAAAGATACATTATCTTTTTCTGTTCCGATTAAAAGATTTGAGAAAATGATTAACTATATGGAAGAAAGTTTTTTAATTACTGACACCTGGAAAGAAGTTAAAGAAAGAATAAAATAGGAGTTATGGACTGTTGGTGACGCTCCGCTTAAACACCAACAGCGGCAAGAAATTATTTTAAAAATTAAAGGAGAACTTGAATTTTACGTATAACCTCGTTTATTAATTTATCAGATAAATTACAAATAAATTTAATGTTTCTTATTTCCCAATCGAGATTTTTTATTTGATCCGATAATACGACACCGTTAACTTTATAATCTGAAGGGATTTTAACTTCAAATGGGTATTCTTTTATTTGGTTCGTAATGGGACAAAATAATCCAAGACCAACTTTTTCATTATACGCTTTTGGTGAGATAACTAATGCGGGCCTTCTTCCTCTTTGTTCATGACCTGCTTGTGGATCTAAATCAAGCCATACAACATCACCTCTTTCCGGAATATACTTTATGGGCATTATAATAACTCCTTACCTCTGGGTTTACCGTAACTAAATTCTTTGTGTATATTTTTATCAGATACCTTGGATAAAAATTCTTCTAATTTGAGATTTCGATTTTTCTTTTTATAAATAACAAGTTTATTTTCTTCAATTTTCAGATTAACATCTGAACCTTCTTTTATCTTTACGGCTACAGCAAAAGATTTCGGTATTCTAATGGCTAAACTGTTTCCCCATTTTTGAATTTTTGTTGTCATATTGTTTAATTTTGTATATACAATGAATATACATTGAAATTCCAAAAAAACCAACCATATTCAAAATAAATTGAAAAGCGGGATTTCTCCCGCTTTAAATTTTCAATTTTAAATTTAAAATTTTAAATTAATAGTTGTCTATCTGTGCTCTTTGCAGTTTTCCTGAATAGTCAATATATACGGCTTTCCATTCGGAATAGAATTCATAAACCGTCCAGCCGCCTTCGCGGTGACCGTTGCCTGTGGCTTTTACTCCGCCAAAAGGCATATGGGCTTCGGCTCCGATTGTTGCTCCGTTAATATATGTGATACCGGCTTTAATATCCCTTACCGCCGTGAACGCATCATTAACTTTGTTTGTAAAAATACTGGACGAAAGTCCATATTCGGTATCATTGAGAATTTCAATTGCGTCTTCAAGACTCTCACATTTGATAACAGATAAAACCGGTCCGAAAATTTCTTCCTGTTCAATTCTCATTCCTGGTTTAACGCCTGTAAATATGGTGGGTTTATAGAACCATCCTTTTTTCAAATCGCCTTCGGCTGCAAATTCTCCGCCGAGCATAAGTTTTGCATTATCTTCATTTAATCCGATTTTTACATATTCATCCACGGTATTTCTCTGTGCTTCGCTTACACAGGGACCTACATCCACACCTTTATCATTTCCGTATCCGAGTTTCAGTTTTTTTGCCTTTGCAATAAGCATATTCACAAATTTATCGTGTATGCTTTTATGCAGAATCAGTCTGGATGTTGCAGTGCATCTCTGACCTGTAGTTCCGAATGCTCCCCATAAAACGGCATCGAGTGCGAGGTCAAGATTTGCATCATCCATTACTATCTGTGCATTTTTTCCGCCGAGTTCGAGAGAAATCCTTTTCAAATCCTTACCGCCTATTTCATTTATTCTTTTGCCGACGAGGGTCGATCCGGTAAAAGAAATCAGTTCGATATCTTTATTGGAAAGGAATGCTTCCCCCACGATACTGCCTTTTCCGTGTACCAGATTGATGACTCCGGGAATATAATCTTTTCCGAGAACTGTTTTCATTGCTTCATCGATTATTTGTACAAGTATATTTGCCGTCTTTGGAGTTATCTCTGCGGGTTTGAATACAACTGTATTTCCACATACTAATGCGGGAAAAATTTTCCATGTCGGAATTGCCATAGGGAAATTCCAGGGAGTTATAATCCCTGCAACTCCTATCGGGACTCTGAAACTGAGATTCATTTTATTCGGCAATTCGCTCGGTGCATTCTTTCCGAAAAGCCTTCTTCCTTCGGATGCTGCATAATATGCTGTATCGATACCTTCCTGTGTGTCCCCTTTTGTTTCGGCAAAAACTTTTCCCATTTCCCGTGTCATTTCAAATGCAATTTCATCTTTTCTTTTAAGCATAATATCGCCGACTTCTTTCAGTACATCACCTCTTTTTGGAGCAGGGATAAGTTCCCATTTTTTGAATGCTTCTTTTGCTGCTGCCACTGCTTCATCCACATCTTCTATTGTAGAAAGGGGGAACATTCCAATCAGGTCTTCATTCCAGTTTGCGGGATTTCTGTTTTCGCTGAACTTTTTATTTGAGGATGGTTTCCATACTCCGTTAATAAAATTTTTAAATTCCATATTTTTCTCCGGTTAATTTATAATGTAAATATTTGTAAAAATATGAATTCAAATTAAGAGAATAAATGATATAAAAATGACAAGATGCAGAAAAAGATATATGCAGAACAGGGGAGTAGACTCCCCTGTTGAAAAATTTAAAAATATATTGTAATCCTGATTTATTTCATGCCAGGATCGATATCGCAGGTTATGGTCACCGTCTTGATAGGACTTGTGATCTCGTTTGTATAAACGATAATTGTCTTCTCCTGTTTTCCTTCCCTGCCTTGTGTATTGAATGTTACGGAAATTTCACCTGATTCATTGGTTGCATACTCCGTTTTATCTCCTACGGTTGCACCCGTACATCCGCAGGAAGTTTGTACTTTGTCAATTTTCAACGGTTGGGCTCCGGTATTCCTGAACTTGAAATTATACTGCAATTGCGGTCCCTGCGGAACTTTTCCGAAGTCGTGTTTCATATCCTGAAAATAAATCTGCGGACTATTTATGGATGCCGCAAGTTTCGATTTCTTTAGCACGAAAGACATCGCAAATACTATAACTGCAAGACCGATTACGAAATAAATCGTTTTTGCAGTGCGGGTTTCTAAAAAGCTTTTCATTTTTATTCCTCCTTTTATTGAATACTCGGATCTATATCACAAGTGATAGTGAGAACCACTTCGGGATTGAAAGGGTCATTTGTTTTCACAATAATATTTTTCTCCTGTTGACCTTCGCGTCCCTGTGTATTGAATGTTACTGCCACTTCTCCTTTTTCGTTTTTCGAATATTCTTTTTTATCGCCTACTGTCGCTCCGGTACATCCGCAGGAAGTAATGATCTCTTTTATAAGTAAAACTTCGCCGCCCTTGTTTTTGAACTTAAAACCGTATGTCAACTGCGGACCCTGGGGTACTTTTCCAAAATCGTATTTGGTCTGGCTGAAAGAGATTTTTGGTGCTTTCATTGTATCGTAAAGACTAAAGGACATAAGTCCGAGAGCAAAGACTATCAATAAAAGAGGTGAAATGATTTTAATTACTTTTTTCATATTTATTTTATTTTAATTACTTATAATGTTGTTTAAATTTTTTCTTTCAAAATTATAAATTACAATAGCTGCCACCATCATAAGAACATCCTGAATAATTCTTACAAGCAGATAGTAGCCGCCCTGTGTATTTTCCGAAGAAGCACTAAGCGAAAAACATCCGCAATCAATCGAGAGACCCCGGGCATAAGCCTGAGTCAAACCAATCAGGAATGCAAGAAGCATTGCTATTATAATAAACGAGCTTCCGCGCTTAAATATTCCCAGAATCAGAAATAAACCCGAAATAAATTCAACAAACGGAAGCAGAACGGAAAGAAAACTTATACTCCCAAGCGGAAGAATATCGTATCCTCTTATAGCCCTTCCGAAATCCTCCGGATTCATTAATTTTCCCCAACTCGCATAGATAAAAAGACCGCCTATTACGAGCCTTAAAATAACGATAATAAATTTATTTTCTAAAAATTTCATCTCGACGATTTAAAAATTATTTTTCCACGGGATTTCCGCCATTTTCCCATTCTTTATATCCTCCCCTGTATATATTTACATAGTTGAAACCGATTTTTGCAATTTCGTATGCAAGATCAATACTGACTTCGCATTCACCCCCGCTGCAATAGCAAACTATAGTGCCTTCTTTGTTATATTTTTTCAGTATCTCGAGTTTCTCTTCTTTGCTTTTTGCGGCAAACTCCTGATAAGGAAGATTTATCGAACCTTTTACGTGACCTGAATCATACTGAACTTTAAGGCGTGCATCTATAAACAGTGCCCCCTGACCAAAAAATGATTTTGCAAGATCTAAAGCAATAAATTGAGGTTTTACAAATCCCTCTTTGCTAATATTCGCAGGCTTGTCAAGGGTCTTTGGTTTATTGTTATTAGTCGTATCATTAACATTTGGTGTTACATCCTTCAGGGATTTCTCTTTCACGTCTTTATCATATCTTTCGCCGTCATCCAGAATAGAAATACCCTTTGGATTAACTGAATTAACAATTAATGCAATTATTAAAGCAAATCCGAGAATTATAGCTACCTGTGTTATTGTTTTCGGTTTATTCATAGTTCCGTCATATCATATAATTTACAAAAAGATTAATATTAAAATAATGATAAAAGAAATTGCTCACTTTTAAACAAAAAATCCGGTGTAATTGTTTCATTTCTACTGATGTAGGGGAAGTATATCAAAATACAGGGAAATTTCTCTTCGTTCTTATTTATTATCACCATTTCCCCCAGTGTATATTTTCCGGTTTGAATTTATCCTTTGGTTTTGTTTCTCCCTCGGGATGACCAATTGGTATTACATTCAAAGGAATAATATTTTCAGGTATTTCCAGTATGTTTCTTATCGAATTCATTCTTTCGGGAGAAGGATATGCCGCTGTCCATAATCCACCCAGCCCGAGAGCTTCGATTGCAAGCAGAATATTCTCTCCTGCAAGTGAACAATCTATAATTGCGAACTCCGTCATTTTTTCCATTGCTTTTTCGGGAATGGCACAAACGATGATCGCCGCTCCAGCCTTGTAAAGCATCTTGGCAGACGGCAATGTATCTGCAAGTTTATCAAGGGTTTTTCTATCGGTTACAACAACAAATGACCATGGCTGTTTATTCACGGCTGTTGGTGCACTCATCGCCGCCTTAAGTATTTTATCAAGGTCTTTCTTGCTGACAGCTTCACCTGTAAAGTTTCTGACACTTTTTCTGTTGTAAATAACGCTTAACGCATCTTTGCTATCCTGTGGAAATAGATTTTGGAAATGGAAAAACAGGAAGCTGAAAATGATTGATGTTAAAATTAATTTTTTCATAATTTTATTATTTTAATTTGTGAAATCGGTTTTCGTCACAACGCTTGATTATCGTAACGAGAAAAACTCCGTAGTATCGTTGCGGAAAGAATCAGCGTAATCTGTCTAATCAGTATTTTCAGTGATCAGTTCTTTCAGTGATTCGGTTTAAACATACTATAACCTTTTATCCCGTGAAATCTGAATTTATACGTTACATTATATCCCAGATGTTCATACATTTTTACATTTTCCGGATTAGAAGTATCGAGTGCAATACCCGTTGATAACGAATGATTATTTGACAAATTCTCAATATATTTCATCAGTGCCTTTCCGTATCCTTTACCCTGATATTCCGGACTAACTGCGAGTTCATTTATATAAAAATGGGGTGATTTTGGTCTGTTTCTCATTGCCTTTAATGCGTATTCCCTTATCATTGTGACGTATCTTTCACCAGTTATCCTGCCGGCTTTTTCTCCTTCACTTATCAGAACAGGAGTCCATTCTTTTTTACTTTCGGGGGTTGTGAAAATAATAACTGCAATTAATTCATTATTAATTTCAAGACCTTTAATATCATAGTTCAATTCAGGAGCAATACTGTAAACAACAAACCTGTAAATACTTTCCACCATAGCGAGTCTTGTGGATTCATCTTTGAAAATCAAAAGATGCATCGGGTCATTTTCGAAGGCGGAAGAGAAAATATTAATAGCTTGTTCGATATTTTTTATTTTGGTGATAAACAAATATTCGATGTTTCACGTTTTACGAACCAATAATTACCAATTACTAATTATATTTCTATTTCCCCTATCATATATGTAACTGCTTCGCCGCCAATTTCCACACGGTCGTCGAGGAGTCTGCATTTGAGTTTACCGCGGCGTTTTGAAAGCTGCTTTGCTGTCAGTTCTTTTTTTCCGAGTTTCTGTGCCCAGTATGGAATTAATGTTGTGTGGGATGAGCCGGTAACCGGGTCTTCGGGTACTCCGCTTCTGGGTGCAAAGAACCTTGAGACAAAATCAACTTTGCTTCCTTTTGCCGTTACAATTATTCCCCTTACATTAGCTTTCCTCAATAAGAAAAAATTCGGGTCCAGGTTTTCGATTTCTTTTTGAGAACTAAAAACAAGCAAATAATCCCATTTTCCCTTGTGGGTTTCCATCGGCTCTTTTCCAAATCCTGCAACTAATGCCTCCGGAGCCAAAACTTCTTTAAACTCATCTGTCGGAAAATTTAAAAGAAGCATATTACCTTCTTTTCTGACTTTTAAAATACCGCTTTTAGAATCGAATTTTATTTCGTCTCCTGCATAATTAAGATGATTGAAAATAACGTGAGCCGAGGCGAGAGTAGCATGCCCGCAAAGGTCAACCTCCAGGGCAGGAGTGAACCATCTTATATGAAACCTATCGCCTTTCCTGACAAAGAATGCTGTTTCTGAAAGATTATTCTCTGTGGCAATACACTGCATTTTTTCTTCCGGAAGCCATTCTTCAAGAGGACATACGGCAGCCGGATTTCCACTGAATAATTTATTAGTAAATGCATCTACCTGATAAATTTTTATTTTCATAGATGTATGATTTTATAATTATAAAAAACTTCTTAATTATTAATTATCTATATCCAATCGCCGCATAACCGACCCAGTGGTTCAGGTTTGCCGGTGCTGTAATACCCATTCCGATATCAAAAACAGGGATATGGGAATGGTCAATACTCGTCGCATATTTCAAAAGTACTCCTTCAAGGTCTGAGTTATAAAGTTTTTGCATATTCAAAACCGTCATCAATCCAAACGGTACAGAATATCTTCCGCACCAGGTCCATTTGTATTCGGTGTAATTATCTTCCCTTACAGTATAATCAACAAATTTTTTAATTTTATCATTCATAATTCCGCCGGTGAGACAGTTATTTATAATTTCCATTTCGTGCCCGACTGCTTTAACATATCCGGAACTATCACTGCCATAGAATGCAAAGTTTTTTCCGCCCCAATCTTTATCTCCATAATGCACTGCATCCGTGAAAATAATAACGACAAAATCAGTTCCCCACTGCAGATTGTAATTGTCCGATGCTTCTTTAATTGCAGAGGAAAGAGGAATAGATATTTCATTCATTCTGTCAAAACCCATATAGGGAATGAGGATACTTATTATTTCTACTTCCTTATTAAAATACTGAAGGAAAGGAATGATCGCTTCGGTGGAATGCTCGACAGCCTGTACGGTATCATTAACTTCAAAGATGTTAAGCGGAAGCCGTTTTATTATTTCGTTACGGAGGTTTGAGACGGGAACATCTCCGTAGGGCATACGCCAGTGAGTATAACTGTCAAAAATTATTTTATTTTCGAGACCAAACTGTTTTGCTTTATGGCATACACTGATTAAAATAATTGTCTTTGCCTTCACGTTTGTAAGCAATGCCGGATAAAGATATCCGACATAAGTGTAATCGTCGTGAGGACATATTGCTGCTTTCCAAACAGTAGAGTTATTTACTTTTGCATCATCCAATGATTTTTCAATGTCATTATATTGTGCCCTTAACAATCGATTCATAAATTCATCCATCTGTGAGGCATGACTCGAAAAACCAATAGTATCTTCCTGATAGCGGATTTTTTTCGTTTGATTATTATCCTGTGCATTTATTACTGCTGGAATAATTGTTATCATTATAACAAATAATATCACTATATAATATAATTTCATCGGATTTTCCATGTGTTTTTCTAATTTACAAATTATTTTTAAAAGTAAATAACACTAAAATATGACAAGATAAACAGGATTAAGAGCAAATAAGAATAACCGGATAAAATTTTTATGTTTAATAATAATGAAAGAAACTCATCGGATGAATTACCAACATTACCACTTGATTTATCCGATGAATTGAAACTAAAAAATTGTATGTTAAAATAACGGTGGCAGATATTTTTTATTAATCATATCTTTGTTAAGAAATAAAAACAGAATAAATATGCTGAGTAAAAAAATAATGTACAACGCACTGCTTAGAAAAGACTCTTCTTTTGAGGGGATTTTTTTTGTTGCCGTAAAAACCACGGGTATATTTTGCAGACCTACCTGCACAGCCCGCAAACCGAAACCGGAAAACGTAGAATTTTTCAATACCTGCAGGGAGGCAATTGTAAACGGCTACAGAGCCTGCAAGGTGTGTTCACCGCTTGAAAAATTAGGAGAAACCCCGCAATATATAAAAAAACTAATTGATGAAATAGGTCTTAATCCCGCGTTAAAATTAAAGGACTATGACCTGAGATCAAGAAACTTAGAACCTAATAAAATTCGCAGATGGTTTAAGAAAAACCATAACATGACTTTTCAGGCATATCAGAGAATGAGCCGGCTGAACAATGCATTCAATAAAATACAATCAGGAGAAAAAGTGACTAATGCGGCTTTTGACTCGGGATACGAATCTTTAAGCGGATTTAATGATTCATTCAAATCCGCGATAGGTGATTCTCCGACAAAAGCTAAAAAACAAATTACAAATATCACAAGAATAGAAACTCCTTTAGGACCGATGTATGCATGTGCAACAGAGAAAGGAATATGCTTGCTGGATTTTACAGACAGGAGAATGCTGGAAACCGAATTAAAAGAATTGACGCGTTATATGGATGCAGTAATTCTTCCGGGAGAAAATATCCATTTTAATCTGCTCAAAAAAGAACTTGGCGAATACTTCGAAGGAAAGCTGAAAAATTTCACTGTTCCCATTCATTCACCGGGGACAGAATTTCAAGTGAAAGTGTGGGATAGACTTCGGCAGATTCCATACGGGAAAACTGTATCATATAAATATCAGGCAATGGCTATTAAAAGACCTGAAGCTGTCCGAGCCGTTGCTAATGCAAACGGACACAACAGAATTTCCATATTAATCCCCTGTCATCGCGTGATAGGTGAAGATGGAAATTTAACGGGTTACGGCGGAGGTTTGTGGAGAAAAAAATGGCTGCTGGAGCACGAGCAAAGAATAAAAAATTGAAAGTGAAAAAAATAATCTTTAATAAAAGATTGGTTTTTTTATTTCAGTAAAATAAGTTTTTTAGTCTCGATGAAATTTTCATTTCTTAACTGATAAAAATACACTCCGCTTGAGAGGTTACTTCCGTTAAAATGAACCATATATCTTCCTGCGAGTTTAAATTCATCATTAATAAGTCTTACAATTTCTCTTCCAAGAATATCGTAAATGACTAAAGAAACCCTTGAATCTTTTGGAAGATCATAATTAATCTTTGTTACTGGATTAAATGGATTCGGATAATTTTGAGATAAAAAAAATTCTTTTGGCAAAACTTCACTAATTGTTCTAATTCCTACTCCGCCGTTAGTTGTTTTTAAGATCATTCCGTAATTTCCTACGAGGTAACCTTCGTTACTCGAAGTAAAAAATACATCGCTGAACGAATACGACGTATTGAAATACTGCTGTGCCCAGCTAATTCCTCCATTTGTTGTTTTTAAAACAAAAATATTTCCGACAAAATAACCCGTATTTTCATCTATAAAATGTATTGAAGTATTTTCAAGATAATAACCTGTAACTATACCAATCCAGTTGAGTCCGGTATTAGTGGTTTTATAAAGGGAAAAATTGGATGTGTAATCAGGATAACAAGATACAAATCCTGTGTTTGAATTTATAAAATTAATTGAAGAAAACAAAGAATAACTGTTGGATTGAATCACGGTATCCCAAGTCGTACCACAATTTGTCGTTCTCAGCATACCATACCCTGAAAGAAAACCGGTGTTTTCGTTAATAAAGTATATCTTATTATAATTTCCACTCGGTTTTATTGTTGTATCTACAGTCCAATTATATCCGCCATTAGTTGTTTTTAATAAAGGATCAACCCATTGCTTGACAATAAAACCGGTATTAGAATTTACAAAGAAAACATCATTACACATAGTGGCAACAGGATATCTCAAGGTAATCCAATTTACTCCGCCGTTTGTAGTTTTAAATATAACTGTGTCCCACCCTCCCACGATATAGCCTGTATTTGCATCCGGAAAATGAATGCTTGTAAACCTCATATTGCGATTCACTTGTACAAAATCCCAGTTATTTCCTGCATTAATTGTTCTCATAATCATCCCCCCATCGCCAACAACAATTCCGGTATTGGGATTGACAAAATAAACAGATAAAGCACTATTTGGAGTATAACCATTGGAAATTGGATTCCAAATGTTTCCTTCATTTGTTGAAGAATAAATACCTCCGGAATAACCTACAAAAATAATTTTATTAGGCGGTAGAAAATCAGAAGATGTGGTATAAAGTCCGTTTGAAAATGGCTGAAGAATCCAATTTTCTCCATTATTAGTCGTTTTTAAAATTTTACCCTCGTCTCCAAAGGCAAAGCCTGTATTGCTGTTTATGAAACTGGAAGTATAAATTGTGCCCATATTCCCAACATTTTTTTGAATCCAATTATTTCCTGCATTCGTTGTTTTCATAATTTTACCACCTCCTCCAAAAACAAATCCTGTATCCGGTGAAATAAATTTGACATAACTTGAATTAAGATATGTTTCCGGGCAAAAATTCCAGTCATTTCCTCCATTTGTCGTTTTAAAAACTCCCGAATTATACGTATTTTTATCCGTTCCGGTTAGATATCCGATTTCATCAGAAGTGAAACAGATTGAACAACCGACTATATTAAAACATGAAACAAACCAGGAAGTACCTTTATTTGTTGTCTTATAAATATTGGCGCCAAGCATATATCCTGTATTTTCATTAATAAAATGGAATGCATATATTTCGTCATTTAGATCTATATAATAATATTTCCAGTTTGCACCGCCATCTGTAGTTTTAAGAATTGGTATAAGTACACTGTCAGGAGAACTTTTTCCTGCAACAAAACCCGTATTATCATTTATAAAAAATGAAGTGGAAAAATCTGCGTGAGTTCCTGTATTTATGATTCTCCAGTTATTACCAGCATCGGTTGTTTTTAATACCGTTCCGCAAAACCCTGCGATATAACCCGTATTTTGACTTGGAAATGAAACTGATTTTAGATGATTACCTTGCGGAAGAGGATTTTGCCAATACCACTGGCAAATACAATTATCAATTGTCAATGTGCAATGTATAATTAAAACAAAAATCAAAGAATAAAATATTTTTCTCATTTTAGTAAAATTAGTTTTTTTGTTTCTGTGAAATTTCCGCTTCTTAACTGATAAAAATAAACACCTGATGCAAATTTGCTGCCATCAAATGTTACTTCATATGTTCCGGGATTTAGTTTTTCATTTACAAGCGTTGCGACTTCTTTTCCTGTGATATCGAATACTTTCAATGTCACTACTGAATTCTGACTACTTACTACTGACTTCTGAATATCAAATTTTATCTTCGTGGCCGGATTAAAGGGATTCGGATAGTTTTGAAACAATTTAAAATTATTAGGATATTCTGTGCCAATATTCCGAATATCCGTTAATTCAGAATATGGTCTTCTCCAAATCGAATTACCGACAGTTCCTGCAAATACATAATTATTAAAGAAGAGTAATCTATTTACTTCTGTTGTGAAATTGAACCCCTGATTTTTTTGAATCCAAGTTTGTCCGTTATCTTTTGATACATAAACACCACTTGAAGTTCCTGCCATAATATTTGAACCGTTTGAAATTATAGAATATACAGTCTGATTATTAAATCCTATTTGTGTCAAGTTTTGTCCATTATTAGTTGAAAGGTAAATTCCACCGTGATTGGGGAAACCATTATACCAGCAACCTGCAAAAATATTTGAACCGCTTACCAAAAGAGAATATACTGTCTGATCAAATCCTATATTGACATTGACCCAGTTCAGTCCATTATTGGTGGATTTATAAACTCCATTACTCAATCCGGCATAAACGTTTGAGTCACTTGCAGCAAAACTATATACGGATTGATTAGTTAAATTCGACCGTATCCAGTTGAGTCCATTATCAGAAGATACATAAATACCAATGCTCCAACCTCCTCCTGCAAGTAAATTAGTACCACTTGATCCAAAAGAAAAAACTGTTTGATTACCTATTCCAATGGATGACTGAATCCATGATTGTCCGATATTTGTTGACTTATAAACTCCATCGGATGTTCCCGCAAAAATAATTGAACCGCTTGAGATAATTGAACAAACAGCACTAAAATCTAATCCCGTTTTTGTCCAGCTGATACCGCTATTTGATGACTTATAAATCCCAAAACCCCATCCTGGATATATACCGGTTCCTGCTAATATATTTGAACCTATACTACATATTGACATTACAGATTGATTATTCAAATTTGTTTGTATCCAGGTCGTTCCATTATTCGTAGATCGAAAAACGCCGCCGAAGAAAGTACCAGCATATATATTAACTTCATCACAAATTAATTCCTGAATCGTTTCTGCACCGACATTAATTTGAGTCCATGTTTGCCCATTATTTACTGAACGATAAAGTCCATAACCGTCAGTTCCTGCAAAAATACTTGAACCCTTTATAGTAAGGGATAATACATCACGAAAATTTAAAGTTGTTTGAATCCAGTTTGTTCCGTAATTCGTGGACATAAAAACACCATTTTCTGTACCCACAAAAATATTGGAATCCCGAATGGCAAGACAACGTCCATATTGATTATTCATAGACGTTTGATTCCAGGTTTGTCCATTATCAGTTGATAGATAAACACCAAAATTATACATTGTTCCTGCAAAAATATCAGTACCATTTACTGCAAGTGATAGAACACATCTATTATTCAAGCTTGTTTGTGCCCAGTTCATCCCGTAGTCTGTGGACACGAAAATACCGCTACCGGTAGTTCCGGCAAAAATTTTAGTTCCGATCATACAAAATGAAAGTACAGATTGATTAGTCAAACCGGATAGTAACCACGAAGCACCATTGTTTGTCGATAAAAATACACCTTTACCTGTTCCGGGAATGTTCATAGTTCCGGCATAAATATTATTCCCGTAAACGAGGAGCGAGCTAATATCCTGATCGGCTAATCCAAGCTGAGTCCATGAAATACCGTTATTTGAAGAAAGAAAAACACCATGTTTAGTTCCCGCATAAACATATCCTCCATTCGAAGCAAGCGAATGAATTATTCCACCGTATACTCCATTCAATTGCTCCCATTGAGCATTTGCCAACTGTAAATTAAAAATAAATATTAAAGTTGTAAAAATAAATTTTTTCATTTTAATAAAATAAGTATTTTTGTTGCAATGTAATTTTCTGCCTTCAATTGCTAAAAACAAACTCCGTTCCGATAAATCGGGATTTCGTCATAAATAAATTTCTGACTCAACTTGCTATTTTAGAAGAACCATTTTTCTTATCTCTTGAAATTTTTCAGCTTTTAATTGGTAAAAATATATCCCGCTCGAAAGATTACTTCCGTCAAATGTTACTTCATAAGTGCCGGGTTGAAGTTTTTCATTTACGAGTGTTGTTACTTCGCGACCGAGGATATCGAAGATTATTAGAGAAGTTAACACACCCCCAACCCCTCTCAAGAGGGGAGCTATATCAAACTTAATCTTCGTGGTCGGATTGAACGGATTAGAATAATTTTGGTATAAAGAATATTTCGCAGGGACTTCGGTTCCGGTTTGCTTTACCCATACACCTCCGTTTGTTGTTCTAAATAATTTGGGTTGACTAACATTTGTCATCCCTGACGTCCAGCCCGTTAATCCATTTATGAAATACATTCCTCTGAAAGAACATCCTTGATATAAAAATTCTGATAGCCAGTTTGTACCTCCATTGGTGGTTTTTCTGATATAATTCCATGAACCGATCCATCCTGTATATTCATTTAAAAAAAATAATTTATAATTTGAAGTGTTAGAATCAACAATAAACCAATTTTGCCCGCTGTTTGTAGTTTTAAAAACTCCATAAGTAGTGTTTGTTATGTATCCCGTATTTTCGTTAAGAAATTGAATATCTGTAAAACAGTTATTTGTATAAATAGAACTTGTATCAATAATTTGTGGTATCCAGTTTTGGCCACTGTTAGTCGTTTTTAGTAATTTCGAAACAGAAATGTATGTATATTGGTCATAATAGGATTTGCTTGCCCATCCCGTAGCTGAATTAAGGAAAAATAATGCAATATTTGAGTAGATAATATTACTATCAATTACTGACCAGTTAATTCCTCCATTTGTTGTTTTCTTAATATATTTACCTGCCATAAATCCTGTTGAACTATTAATAAATTGTATATCATATACTCTTGCGTATATATCTAAGTAAGTTGAATCCCAAGTTAATCCCCCATCTGTAGTTTTTCTTATTATTTCCATTACATAACTATAATTATAAAATCCCCCTGATATCCAACCAGTATTGTTATTTATGAAACTAATTGATTGGTAATGGTTATTTTCGTTATTATTAATATGTATCCAGTTAATACCCCCATTCGTCGTTCTGGCAAAAACACCGAAGCCACCACCAATAATTCCTGTTTGTTCATTAAAGAAATGTACACATTCAACGGAATGATTGGAATACCCTGTTTGTTGTTCAATCCATGCCGGTTGAGATAGAACCAAAGTTGAGCAAAACATAAAAAGAAGGAGCAATATCTTTTTCATTATGATAATCTTTAATTTTGCAAGGGGAAAAAGTCCCTGGTCTTTTATACCAATGTCTTCCCACCTTAGCGCTGCTCCCGAATTGGCAAAGAAATTCATTTCAATAAAATTAATTTTTTTGTTTCTGAAAATTCACCGGCTCTTAGTTGATAAAAATATATTCCGCTGGAATATTGCGATGCGTTCCAATCTACTTCATACGTTCCAGGATTTAGTTTTTCATTTACAAGCGTTGTGACTTCTCGTCCGAGGATATCGAATACTTTCAATGAAGTCATCCCCCCTACCCCCCTTCGAAGGGGGAAGTATCCGTCTTGCGTCTGACTTTTGACATCCGGGGGGACTTCAAATTTTATTTTCGTCACCGGATTGAATGGATTCGGATAATTTTGGTATAAAGAATATTTCGCAGGGACTTCGCTCCCAATTTGCGTTACCCATACTCCGCCGTTTGTAGTTTTAAATATTTTTCCGCCCTGCCCGACTGCCCAGCCGGTGCTGTCATTTGTAAATGTCATTGAAGTAACGTCATAATATGGCTGAGGAAGATTCTGAATAACCCAATTTACACCTGAGTTTGTAGTTTTATACATTTGCGTCCCTGCCGCCCAGCCGGTATTCACATCCTTAAAATATACTGAATTAAAACTGTCATGAAAAACACTCGTCCAGTTGAGCCCTCTGTTTGTTGTTTTTAAAATACCACTGGAAGATCCTTCACCCGCTATCCATCCTGTATTAGCATTATTAAAATAAATATACTTTAGAAACGTGTGAAAATCTCCCGAATAAATCAAATCCCAATTTGAACCGCCGTTTGTAGTTCTGAGAATTCTGCTGTAATATAATGTAACAAATCCCGTATTTTCACTTTGAAAATATACCGCCCAGCACGTTGTAATCTGCGGGTTTTTAATCCAGTTATTCCCCCCATCAGTGGTTTTGTATAAACTGTTACCTGTGATCCAGCCTGTGGCTGAATTCAAAAAGAAAACCTGATTGAAAAATTCAGTAGTATCAATATTTTGCACCATCCAGTTTTGTCCGGCATTGGTTGTTTTAATTATTACTCCATAATCTCCTACCACCCAGCCGGTATTCTGATTAATGAAATAAATACCCCATAAACCTTTATTGCTTCCGTAATTTTGTGAAATCCAGTTTTCACCGCTGTTAGTGGTTTTAAGTAGTTTACCGTGATAGCTTGAATCGGCAGCAATCCAACCTGTTTCAGCCGAAGTAAAGAAAATGTCCCATAAAGGATAATTCGTTCCGGAGTTTTGCTGTACCCACTGGGCAGGGCAATAATTTATTATTGGTGTGAAAAATGTAATCAAAAAAAAGAAGATAAGTGATTTGAAAAAAGATTTTTTCATAATACTTATTATTAAATTTTTTTAAAACCTTTTTAATATACTTCGGGAAAGAAGGATTTAAAATGTATTTTTTAAGGTTCAACTTAGAAGCTACGTACAGGACAAAAATTTTAGTAATGAATTGAACTCTTTGAGTTTTTAATCAAGTTGAATATTTTCTCCCTCTTGACGAATCTCCAGCCCGTCCTCCGTATTTTTGGAGGACCTGTCCCGAGCATCGCTGAGCCCTTGTGAATCCGTAAAGAAAAAAAGTTAAAGTTTCCCAATCAGGAGAGACCGTGTGAAAACCTGGATTTATGAATATTATCTTTGGGCTGAAGCCCGATTCCGGAGTAGATTCGCAACCCTGCCGTAAACGGCAGGGAAACAAAACAATTATTACACAGTCTCAGGAGATTGGGAAACAGTTGTGAAAATGAGATCCTTCGGTCACTTCGTTCCTCAGGATGACAGTTCTCACTTATCTGAACAATAAAAGAAGCCAGGAATTACTCGACAACCGTGAATATATCCCTGTGAGCAGAGTCAACCAACGGAATCATTTTCTGGTACATAGCAGCCCATTCTTCCGAAGCAAAAACTGTTTTCAAATTTTTTTCAAAATCCGATAAGGATTGGTGCCCTGTTTCGAAAACAAGAGTATACGATTCCCCTGTCAGATCCATCATTGCCCTTGCGTTGGGTATACCAAGTTTTTTATTTATTGCTATTGCCTCTTTTACTAGAGCCTGGGCATCTTTGGCTTTACCAAATTTAAGCCTGAAGGTATTTCTTACTATTATCATTTTTTCTCTATTTATAAGTTTTAAAAAAGATTTAATACTAAATCAAAATTTTAATGATAAAAGTTTCATATTTCTTTTAGTCCAACAGGAAAGGTTGATTTATTGCTTATTTCTATGGGGGTTAAAGTTTATTTAATTCTGCTTCAGTTAAAATATCATTTTACAATATATTATTAAATGCTATTTTCAAAGTAATTCAATAACTTCAGATTATGAAAATATATTATGCCACATCAATAAGCGGTGAAACAAATCCCGAAGCGGAAAATACGAATATAGAATTAATAAAACATTTAAAAAAATACGGAGAAGTGCTTACCGAACATTTTGCAGATTCATCATTGATACGGGTGGGAGAATTAACTCTTGAGAATAAAGAAATTCACGACCGGGATATGAAGTGGATAATGGAAGCAGATGTTATCATTGCCGAAGTATCAAATACAAGTTTCGGTGTCGGATATGAGATAGGCAGAAGTGTTGAGAATAATAAGAAAGTATTATGCCTGCGCCGAAGGCAGAACCGCCGCCTTTCTGCAATGCTCCGCGGCTGCGATAAAATCACGGTGAAAGATTATGACAGCGTTGAAAATGCGAAGAACATAATAGATGAATTTATAGAAAAATTATAAAAACATTTTTAGCTTTCGAATAGCTCATCCTGTGGATTTTTCCTGCCTCTTGTTTTAATTCCGAGATGTTTATAAGCAAGATGTGTTGCTTCCCTTCCTTTGGGTGTACGTTGTATGAATCCCTCTATCAATAAAAATGGTTCATATACATCTTCAATTGTCCCCGGGTCTTCGCCGATCGATGCTGCGATTGTGGAAAGTCCCACGGGTCCTCCGTTGTACTTAATTATTATCGTTTCTAAAATTTTCTTGTCAATATTATCCAGACCATGTTTATCAACACCCAATGAGCTTAGAGCATACTCAGCTATAGCGTTATCAATAGTACCATTTCCTTTAACGATTGCAAAATCGCGTGTTCTTCTGAGTAACCGGTTTGCAATTCTCGGAGTTGCTCTGCTTCGGCGTGCAATTTCGTAGGCGCCTTCTTCCGTGATTTTTATTTTCATAATTCTCGCAGAGCGCTTTACAATATCAACAAGATTATCCGTGTTATAATAATCGAGACGACAATTGATTCCAAACCTGTCCAATATAGGTGAGGATAATAATCCCTGGCGAGTTGTAGCGCCCACCAGTGTAAACTTTTCAAGTTTTATCGGAATGCTTCTTGCCGCCGGTCCGGTATCGATCATAATATCCAGACGGAACTCTTCCATTGCCGAGTACAAAAATTCTTCCACTACTTTAGGTATCCTGTGTATCTCATCGATAAACAGGATCTGTTTCTCTTTCATTTTTGTAAGCATTCCGGCAAGGTCGCCGGGTTTTTCAATCACGGGTCCTGATGTGCTGATAATTTCAACGCCGAGTTCATTTGCAATAATATTTGCAAGTGTTGTTTTCCCGAGTCCGGGAGGTCCTGTAAACAGTGTGTGGTCAAGCGGTTCTTTTAATCTTCTCGAACTTTCTATAAATATTTTCAGGTTCTCTTTTGTCTTTTCCTGCCCGATAAAATCGCTGAACTCCCTTGGTCTTATCAGTGATGTGAAATCTTTTTCATGAATCAGGTCTTCTTCTGTCTTGTCAGGCGAATTAACTTTTTTCGTGCTTTTCATCCCGGGATATAAATTTTTATTCTAACATTTTCATAAAAATAATGTTAATTTTAGATACATACAATTTTAAATCACGAGTTCAAATGGATAAGATGACACCAAAAACTCCCGAAATTCAATTCCTGATGATAATGAGGCAGATTCGTCTTCTTGGCATTGCTATCATTGTCACATTAACGCTGATTTTTTTTACCGGACTGGCTGTGTCCGGGAGTTACGTCAATCCTTCGCTCGGGATTTATAACCTTGTCACTTTTTTACTGTGTCCATTTCTTTGCGTCGGCTCTTTTCTGCTGAAAATAAGTATGCTGAAAAAAGTAACGATGGCAAATTTTACAAAATCATATTTTAATGCAATCGTTCTGCCTTTTGCACTAAGTGATTTGGGAGGAATTATCTGCATTACTACAAGTCTTTTTGTAAACCAGAATATACTCTATGCTGCGATCGGCTATGTGATAACAATGCTGTATCTTTTCTTAAATTTCCCGCGTGAAGAGGATTTTAAAGGATTTGCAGAATAATTTGATTTTAATTTTTTTTCGGAGATTGTGAAAAACTAAAAATTCCACTCTTCTTAACTTGTTCATCCTTTCTTCTTTATCCTGTACATTCTGCCTAATCCAATCCGATTTTGTGTTTTACTTTTTGTTCTTCAATTATTCGTTACTAATTATTCATTATTAATTTTTTCGAACATTTACTTTTTCGCTCTTTAATTCTCTGAGGGCATCCGCGGCAATCCATTTTGCTGATTTGTATTCCTGTTTATAAATTCTTTCCGCTGCTTTTATTGCTTCACCGTGTAAATACCAACTTCTTTTTCCGATTTGCCGCAAAGCCCAGTTGACGGCTTTCTTCACAAAATTTCTTTCATCTTTTGCCTCTTTCTCAATCCGTGGAAAGAATTGAAGAAATTTCTTATCATCTTCTTTTTTGTCGTGAACGGAAAGCGTAGCCATTAAAACAAATCCGGCTCGTTTTTCAAACTCTTCTTTCCTCCTGCTCCATTCGATTGCTTTCTTATATGCAAAAGGGGTCTTATCAAAAAGATTTGACATACATCCGTCGCAAATATCCCATGAGTTAATTTCATTTACCCATTTTTCCATCTGTGCAATTGTCACTTCTTTCGGATCATCGATAAGAGACGCAAGTATCCTTGCTTCATGGATACCCGTTTCCCAGAGTTCTTGTGCTAATTTATGGTGGTGTTTCAACTGCTTAGCGAGATTTCTGATTTTTGGAATATTCACTCCGAATGCTTTATCTGCTGCAATTCCGTATCTTCGCATTCCTTCTATGTTTGCGGGATTTTCAAGACTTTTAAAATAACTGATTATTTCTTTTACTGTTTGGCTCATTCGGCTTGGTTTTTATATTCTTTCATGAATCCATTTGGGAATTAATTTCGAAATGTATGCTATCAATATCCAGCGTTTTGTTATATAAGCAATTTTCTTTTTTTTCCGTAATGCTGTATATATCTGCTGTGCTGCTTTCAGGGGATTTTCCACCCAAAATTTGGTTTCGGATTTTATCATCGCGGTATCCACGAAGCCGGGTCTTAAATCTGTGATTGTAATTGGTATTTTCAGGTGTTTAGCTTTTTGCCTTAATCCTTCAGCATAATTTATCTGAAAAGCTTTGGAGGCGCTATATGCGGGTGCGAATCTTCCTCCGCGCAATCCTGCGATAGAACTAATAATAGCAAGATGCCCGCAACCTTGTCTCCTGAAATAGTTGAATACCCAGTCTGCGATTTCCGTTACACCCGAGATATTCGTATCTATTGTTTCTTTTTCTATTTTAAAATCGAGTTCTTCATTTGGATTACCTGTACCGGAACTTATAACAAGCAAATCAAGCCCTCCGAGTTCATCCGTCAGTTCCTGAATATATTTTGGGCTTTCGAAGGGAATAGAAATATCGAATGATTTGATAAAATATTTCTCCGCATTTTCTTTTTTAAGTTCTTCAAGAAGTGCCGTTCTTCTTCCGGTAATACCAACTAAATAATTATCAGATACTAATATCCTTGCAAGTTCTTTACCAATTCCCGAAGATGCTCCTATGATAATTGCTTTTTTCATGTGCTATTTTATGGTTCAAAATAATTTAAATATATCTTTGATAAAATATATTTCCTCTGTAAAATATTAAGCAATAATTTTCTTCCTTACAACAACCCCTGCGGTTTGGCTAAAGCCCTTTCTGTTGCGAACACGAACCCCGCCGTAAACGGCGGGGAAAATGAACTACCCCGACGCAAGCGTCGGGGAATTTACTTGATTAAAAGATACAAATACTGGTTTTGATAGAATTTAGTAAATAATGTTTTAAAATTACCCCGTCGTTCACGACGGGGTAAAAAAACTAACGCTTATGCGGCTTTAGCCAAAACCGAATCAATATAAAACATAAATTGAGAATATTAGTATGGACAGATATGTTTCCGTGCAAAGCAAAGAGAATGATTGAACTTGAATAATAAAATCAAAGTTATTATATTTAAGATATAAGACTCTTAAATCTTAATTAAGGTTAAAAAATGTTATCAAAAGCAAGCATATACGGAATAAGGGCATTACTTTATATAGAATTATTCGGTAATGAGAAATATATCTCTATCGGCGATATGTCGAAAAAACTTGATATATCTTTTCACTTTCTGACAAAAATATTGCAGTCGCTTAAAGAAAAGAAGCTTATTACATCGAGTCAGGGACCAAAGGGCGGAGTCTCGCTTGCAAAATCTGCAGAGAAAATATTTTTGATTGATATTATAAGGATACTTGAAGGAGATAAAATATTTAGTCAGTGTGTTCTCGGCTTAAAGGGCTGCGGAACAAAAACTCCATGCCCCATTCATGATGACTGGACAAAGATTATGGAGAAGATAAAAAAACTTTATTACTCAACAACAATTAAAAAATTATCGGAAAAAATTAAAAAATCGAAATTAAGGATATCAGACCTGAAAATTTAATATTATGAAAAGAACAATAATCAAAATTGACGAAAAGATATGCAACGGCTGCGGTGACTGCGTTACCGGATGCCACGAAGGAGCACTGCAAATGATAGACGGCAAGGCAAGGATTGTAAGCGAACTTTATTGCGACGGACTAGGTGCCTGTATAGGAGAGTGCCCTGTCGGAGCAATCGAGCTTGAAGAGCGGGAAGCCGAACCCTATGACGAAATTGCCGTGATGAAAAGAGTCTCACAGGAAGGAAATAAAGTCATACTTGCCCATATGAAACATCTGAAAGACCATAATGAAATGGGTTATTTTAATCAGGCAGTGGAATACATTAATGAAAATTCAATTAAAATAGATCTTTCACCTTTGGAAAAAAATAAAACACAAATGTTCAATATAATAGAAAATAAAAACGGACACGTTACAGCGTGCACCGGTTCAAAGAGTGCCTCTTTCGACAATAGTGAAGATACCGGTAACGGTGATTCACAGGCAGAGATCCATTCCCGGCTGACACACTGGCCTATTCAGATGCATTTGCTTAATCCTGTTGCTTCGCACTTTATAGGTGCTGATGTTATTCTCGCCGCTGATTGTTGTGCATTCAGTCTTGGCAATTTCCACGATAAATTTCTCAAAGGAAAAAAACTTGCAATTGCCTGCCCTAAGCTGGATTCCAATAAAGAAGTCTATGTTGAAAAGCTTATTAGTATGATAGATGAGGCAAAGATAAATACACTCACGGTAATGATTATGGAAGTTCCCTGCTGCGGAGGATTGCTGCAAATTGCAAAACTTGCATCTGAATCGGCTCAGAGAAAAATACCGCTCAAATTAGCTATTATCGGAATACAGGGCGATGTTATAAAGGAAGAATAGGTCTGAAAAAATTAAAATTTAAAAATTAAAAATACACAAAAAGTTTTTTACATCCACTTTGTCATCCCGAATTTATTTCGGGATCTTTTTTAAAATTTTAGACCCTGAAATCATTAGATCCACCGTGGTGAATGTATTAAAACTTCCTCTCTTTCCACTGCTCCAGCGGTGGAAAGCTATAAGCAATCTACGGTTTTAACCGTGGGATAGGAATGATATAGTTGCTTTCAACCGTTTCAATCTTAGATCCACTGCGGGGAACGGTTTTTAAAAATATTATGGGAAACAATCAAACGGTTATACTTAATATATAAAATCTTTTTCTATGTCTTTTAATCTTACGCCTCTTAAATCTTTTTCTGAAACTTCAATTTCTTTTACCTGCCAGTCTATATTCAAATCAGGGTCGTTATACAGAATCGAGCGTTCATCTTTTTTACAGTAATAATTCGTACATTTATAATGAAACACAGCTTCTTCCGACAGGACAGAAAACCCGTGAGCAAATCCGGGCGGCATCCATAACTGATTATGATTTTCTTCTGACAGTTCCGCCTTAATATATTCACCAAAAGTCGGCGAGCCAAACCTTATATCTACAGCTACATCAAGCACTCTGCCTGTTATCACCTGACACAGTTTACCCTGTGCAAAATCCCCGACCTGATAATGAAGTCCGCGTATAGTTCCTTTTTTAGACTTGGAAATATTATCCTGAACAAAGTAACGGTCGAATCCGTGCTGTTTATACTTTATCTCGCTGTAAGATTCAAAGAAGTAACCCCGGTCATCAGGAAATACATCCGGTTCTATAATTAATACACCTTCGAGTTTTGTTTTTATAAATTTCATTTCTTAATTTTACTTTCCGATTTTAAAATAACGTGACGGAGTTAAAAGTGTTCTTTAATTTGCTTATCAAGATAATTTCTGTAATCTGATTTCGGCATAGCGTTCACCACTTTTTCCAGTTGTTCAAAATTTATGAAACCCATATGATATGCTATCTCTTCTATGCACGCCACTTTCAAGCCCTGCCTGTCTTCTATCACGCCAAAGAAATTCGATGCCTGCAGAAGCGATACAGGTGTTCCGGTATCGAGCCAGGCAACTCCTCTTCCGATTTTTTCAACTTTCAATTTTCCTTTTTTCATATATTCAATATTTACGTCTGTTATTTCCAGTTCACCGCGAGGTGAAGGTTTCAGGTTCTTGGAAATATTGACCACATCATTATTATAGACATATAAACCGGGTACTGCAAAATTTGATTTCGGACACTTTGGTTTTTCTTCAAGGGAAATTGCTTTTCCGCTTTCGTCGAATTCCACTATCCCGTACCGCTCGGGATCATTCACACGGTAGCCGAAAACAGTGGCGCCCTCATTATTGGTGATTGCGTCATACAGAAAATCCAGTTTTCCGTAAAATATATTATCTCCGAGAATTAGGGTAACACTATCATCTGCAACAAACTTATCACCCAGAATAAAAGACTCTGCTATTCCGTTCGGAGCTTTCTGGACTGCATATTCTATCCTGAGTCCGATATGAGAACCGTCTTCGAACAGTTTTCGATATTGAGGAATTGTTTCGTCATTCGATATAATCAGAATTTCCTTTATTCCCGCAAGCATCAGAATAGAAAGCGGGTAATAAATAAGAGGCTTATCATAAATAAGCGTAAGCTGTTTGCTGTATATTTTTGAAATCGGATACATCCTCGTACCCGCACCGCCTGCTAAAATTATTCCCTTCATTATCGGATAAATTTAATTTTTCTGTGAAATATTTTACAAGATAATTGAAAAAAGAGGAAAAGTTAATTATAAAATGAATCACAGTATAATTCAATTAATAACTGAAGTTACGCATTTGTCATGTTGAGCGTAGCGAAACATCTCAAAAATCAATGAAAACGAGATTCTTCACTTCGTTCAGAATGACAAACCCGGTTGTTTTTTATGGTTTGCGTAACTTCAGTTAATAATTAAAAATTAGTAATTATTAATTGAAAAATAAAAATGTAAAACGTAAAATCAGACAGGATTAAAAAAATATAAGGAGATACAAATAATATTTTGTGAAGAATTAAGAAATTCAAAGAAAAGACTTATACCATTTTTACCCCGCCCATGCTCCCCTCCTCTTGAATGGGGAAGGGAGAGAGGCTAATTTAAATAAATGAAAAGTTTTTTTTAACCTGAATTTATTTGACAAGGATCATCTTTTTTGTTTCAATAAAATTTCCTGCTTGCAACTGATAGAAATAAACTCCGCTTGAAAAATCAGAGTGTCAGGAATTTGTAAATGAATTGTCAAAAAAATGTAAAAGAGAGCAGTGTGGGTTTTCTTTTAATCTTTGTATGGGTCGTAGATGTCTTCGCCTGCCATTGCGACGCCAATGGGGGTGAGACGGTGTAATATGCGGATAGTGTTTTTGTGATAATTTAAAACTTCATTAAGATTTTTATATACTTCGGGGGATTCGTCGGCACCTCCGCCTCGTAATTCTATATTCATATTTCTCATAGTATGTTTTGTTTTATTAAAATCTATCAATCCTTTTTCGATTACTCTGGGTGCTTTGAATCCGAATTTATCCCTCATCCATTTTTTTCTACCTGCGGCTTTGATCCTTGACATTACACGTCCCGCTCCGTGTACCGTGGAAAACAGGGCTTTTCTTGATTCTTCACTATCAAGCCCTTCCACAATCACGGATTCACCCGCCATTGTTGCACCTATAAAAGAGAGTTGTCCGGGGAATGCCGGTGTGCAGCCCTTCCGCACTACCCAGTACTTTCTGCCGAAATGTGTTTCCTGCCAGGCAAAGTTATGATTATTGTGAACTGTGAATAAATTTCTTGCACCGAGAATTTCAAGTACTTTCTCTACCACCGTATCCCTGCCGGCATATGCATAATCTCCTGCAAGCTTCATTGCTTCGAAATAATCCTGCCCGAGTTCCGACTGAATTTTAAAAAGTGTCGGCGAAGCATCCATACTGTTCGCATCTTTTGGTTTTTCGTCAAACCTCATTCCCCGTGCAAGTGCAAGAAAACCCATTGCTATTTTATGCCCGAAACCACGTGAGCCAAAGTGCACACCAATCCAAAGCCTGCCTTTAACATCTTTAAACAAATCGACATAATGATTCCCGCTGCCTACGGTACCAAGCTGGCTTCGTGCAAGGTTAATCAATTTTTTAACCGGTTTGATATTACATTTTTCTATCTTATCGAGAACGGGATGAGATATAGGTTTGGGATTATGCCTTCCGAGTCCAAAACTGATTTTATTAACAATCTCATCCATTATCTTTTTTATTTCTATATCCTCTGCCATAAGGTCTGTCAACACTGCTTTATTACCGCAGGCAATATCGAAGCCGACTCCCGAAGGACTGATGTAATCTTCATAAGCAACGACTCCGCCTATAGGCATACTATATCCGAGATGATGATCTGCACAAAGGACTGCATAAGCTGCTTCTTTAGAGCATTCGACAATCTGCCTGTATGCCCCTTCATCCCGTTCGCCGTATACTAATATTTTATTAAAGTCTTTCAATAAATAAATTATTTTGACAAGGGGGCTTGTCCCCCTTGAGTCAAATAAACATCTCCACACTTGTATGACAAGGGGGCTTGCCCCCCTTGAGTCAAATAAACATCTCCACACTCGTGACAAGGTGGCTTGTCCCCCTTGAGTCAAATAAATGCTTCATCAAATGGTGTAATCATTTCCTCAATTACCTTTTTCAGCTCATCATTTTCATTTAAATTATGCTTAATTCTATTATAATTCACATAATTTATTGTATCGGTTAATTGTTTATCTTTATCAATATTTTTTCGATTAAACTTCTCAGCCCATAATTTCGGAAATAAATTTAATTCTTCATAAAATTTACGGGAACTTATTGATTTAATTATGTTTATGATTGCAGGTAATTTTTCGAAATCACATAATATTACAAAATGAACGTGATCTCTACAGATATTATACGCTAAAATAATATATTTATATTTTCGAACTATGTCACTAATTATTTGGGTCAATATTATCTCTTGATTTTCATCCAGGTTGACCGGATTTCCTGATTTAACATTATATCTTTTCATTCGTTCACTTACTCTGGTATTATGCATTACGCATGTAATATGAAAAACGTATGTACTGTTATCCATAAAATAATTTAATTGGAATATTTTTAATATTGAATACTAATACAGCAAGGGGGACGAGCCACCTTGTCAAAGATAAATGAGCAAGGGGGACAAGCCACCTTGTCAAAGGTAAATGAGCAAGGGGGACGAGCCCCCCCTTGTCAAAGGTAAATGAGCAAGGGGGACGAGCCCCCCCTTGTCAAAGGTAAATGAGCAAGGGGGACGAGCCACCTTGTCAAAGGTAAATGAGCAAGGGGGACGAGCCCCCCTTGTCCGATAAATAATAAAAAAAATATTTATGAATCCTTATTTCAACAGAACCATTCTCTTTACATCCGTAAATTTATCTGCTCGAATCTTATAGAAATATACTCCACTGGCAAAATTCGAGAGATTTATGTCAATACTGTATGTGCCTGTAGCAAAATATCCATTTACATAAGTAGCAACTTCTTTACCCGTTAAATCATAAATTTTCAAATTCACATCTCCGCTTTTTGGTAATGCGAAAATAATTTTTGTATTCGGATTAAATGGGTTTGGATAATTTTGATCTAATCTGAACTGAGCAGGAATTTTTGTAGAAATCGGATTAATTCCGACTGTCAAATCAGAAAACTTTTTAATAAATTTACCCCATTGCGAACTGTCTGCCGGTATAAATGATGAAGTTGTTGAAGGAGCCGTGGCAAGATCTGTTCCGGATTTATCGAAAATGGTAAACGGAAAAGTTGTCCCGCCATCGGTTGACATCCTTATCAACAATCTATCGGCATAACTCGGAGAATAGACCGCATAAGCCCAGTCAAATCTGACAGTATCATCAGGAGCAATATTTAAATATGGTCGGGTAGTTAATGTATCGTATTGACCGGAACCACTGTAATCATAAAAATCCATTATTACAGACCTATTTCCCCCCATTGAAGGACCGTTTGTCAAAATAGTTTGCTCGAAAGTTATACCACCATCAGGGTTTCCAATTCTCCACTTGGCCGGGGGAAAATCATTTTCAAATAATTCAGGTATAAACTGACCATCAACATTAGGAGATAATAATGAACCATAAACCGTTCTTGGATTTACCCCTGCCGGAGCATCTGTTTGTTTGGCAAATGATTCAATTTTGTCAAGGACTAATAATTCATTTCGTGCTTTTGCGGCATTTATAATTTCTTTTGTTCCGTCATTTTGGAAATATACGGCTGTGTATATCATGCTGTCAGCCCAGTTAGATTCGCGTTTGTAAGTAACTGTGTAATTATAATTTCCGGGTGTGTTTGTCATTGCGATTCCGTTATTATCGGGATAACTTCTTCTGAATACATCGTTAAAAATCTTCTCCCCATTCGTTCCCGGAGGAGACGCATAAGTTATCACTCTTTCGATTGCTTCAACACGAAGGTAATAGCTTGCTGACGGCAGACCTGAAGTAACAGTAACATTAATTGTAGCTTTAATCGAATCACCAGCAATTCTTTGATCTGAAACAGTAATATTTACGGGTGAAGGATACATTTTGACTCTTTGTACAAATTTTGGATTTAGAGTAGTATAACTATATCCGCTAACCTGAGTCAAAATTCCGTCCACTTTCAATGTTGGGACGGCGTTTACTCCATAATAAGATACCCTGGCACTGTTTTGAGTCGGATTCGCTAAATACATCGGATCATTACCGGGAGCAGGCCAATTAACGTGATATTTTATCGGAACTATCAATGGGAACCTTGCTGCGATGAAAGCGTCCAACGAAGGATTATTTGCTGCACACGGGCCGCAAGTGGAACTTGTAAAAGCCATAAAGACTACATTTTTTCCCGGTAAAACTATAAAATTCATTTTTGTGGTATCATTACTTCGATTTTGATCATTTCCCAAAGAAGCATAAAGCATTGTGGAATATTGTGTATTTGGCGCAACTGTTAAACTATCAAATAACACTTCGGTTATTTTCCCGCTCATTAATGATGCAATTTGTTTCGTACTTGTATAACCACTTGTTGTCAACGTAACATTGAATGGAGTTGATATGTTCTCCCTTCCTATGTTTAAAAAACCGGCTTTTGGTACTATCTTAAATGAAGATAAACCATAAGGAGAATAACTCGTATCCTTTGATATATTATTAAGAGATAAGGCAGCAATATCATTCTGATATTGCGAACCGACCATAAAATTGTCCAGGTATAAATTATTTCCATAAGTATTTACAGTTATGAACTGAAACACTACAGAGTTGGCTTGTGGTGATGGACTGTAATTCCCGGTAAATGAATACAAGACAATGCTCACCAATACCAAAACAGAAAATGTATATAACTTTTTCATTATTTCTACTTTTTATTTTAAAAGGAAAAGTGAATTTCGTACTTAAATATCCTTATTTTTTATATGAAATAAAATTCACATTTTTATCCTAAATTAAATATATAAGTAACAAGTTTTTATAAAAAAAAAGCTGTCCGGATAATATCCGGACAGCCTAAAAATACGGAAACTTATAAAATTATTTCAATACCGTCATTTTTCTTGTTTCAGTAAAATTTCCTGCTGTCAGCTTGTAAAAATAAATTCCGGTCGATATTGATTTTCCGTCAGTTGAAAATACGGCATCATAATTACCCGCAGGTTTGTTTTCATTAACAAGCGTTTCTATTTCCTTTCCAAGCAGATTATATACTTTTAAAGTTACGAAAGTATTTTCTTTTATTGAGTAGCTGATATTTGTACTCGGATTGAAAGGATTCGGATAATTCTGGTTTAATTTAAATTCCGAAGGAGTATTGCTTGTAATATTTTCGACACCTACCGGGAAATCAACTATTGCTGTCCAGATGCTGAGCTGAGTTGAGACAAGTCTTGTCCATATTGGTCTTACTTTTCCGTTGTGAGCAGTTATTCCGTTATAATCTCCAAAGAATGTGCTTCCTTGCGGAAGAAATGGAGTTGAACTTACCCTGAAATTTGTAAAAGTTTCTCCGCCATCCGTTGAGCGTGCCATATAGACATCAGTTTGAAAGTCTGTATAATTTCTCCTGTCATAGAACACAAAATACAAATAACCTGTTGCCTGGTCAATTGTCATCCAGGTAAAAAATTGTTCTTTTCCGGGAAGGTCATCATTTACTTTTTTAACCGAACTCCAATTTAACCCGCCATTTGTAGATTTCACACATTTTACATCGTGGTCTCCATTACCGGCACTGTCTGTCCAGTTGATATAAATATTTCCTCTGAATGGTCCGTTGCTTACATCACAGACAGTTTGCGGCAAGCCGTTGCATCTTTGAATCCCTGGAATCATGTAATCCCAGCCGCCCGGCTGATCTGTAACATAAATAGGATTTGCAAGCCAGGTGAGTCCGTCATCGGTAGATTTATTAAAAAATATTCCGAATTGTGAATTTCTTATTTTCGGTCCTGCCCAGGCAACATAAATATCCCCGGTCGGGCTTACTGCAGGAACCGCACCTTCTACGGTGTTATCGGCATCTACACAGTCGCCGCCAAGTTTATCAATTCTTACAGGGGTGCTCCAGGTTTCACCTGCGTCCGTGGATTTTGTGTAAAGAATCCTTGAACTATCAAGCGGATTAGATGTTCCGTAGACATCAAATTGCGTCCAGGTCATGTGTATATAGTTATTTCTGCGGTCAACCACTATTCCCTCTTTATCCTGTAATTTTGGAGGATTCAATCCTGCGTATGTGCCGTTACTCCAGGTAACACCTGCGTTTGTTGATTTCTGACAGACCATCCTGTCAATCCAGCTTCCGCTTGAAGGATTTGATAAGTGGAAAAAATAAAAGTTACCGATGGTATCTACCGTTATTATAGGGTCTCCCCAGACACCATAAGTGGAAGACATTGTCTGCCATGTCCATGTCATTCCGCCGTCTGAAGAATAATATTCATTTATTATGTTTGCTCCGGCTACAAGTTGATTTAAGTTTTTAGGATTAATGCAAATGCTCACTTCTTCCGGACTGTTCTGATTGCTGATCATCACATTCTGATATATCGATTGCGAATAGGCAACTGACACTAAAAATAAAACTGAAAGTAGTAAAAAGAAATATTTCGATTTATTCATATAATTTAATAGTTATGATATTGTGTAAATTTAGTATAAAAATTGAATTTTGATATACAAATTTTAACGAACAAGATAATCAATTAATAATTAGTCCCGATTCACGAGTTCATCGGGATCTACGCTACGCTTCGATAATGTGCAGTTAATAATGTTGAACGGAGTGAAAGCCCGATGAACCTGAGAATTGGGAAATAATGAATAGACGCATTTTATCCCCCCTTTTATTAAAGGGGGGTTGGGGGGTTATAATTTTCTCATCCGGGACTTCAGTCCGGAAATTAATATTTTACGCAAGGTTGTTTTTTGCAAATAGAAAAAGCGTCTAATTCCTACAGCCAGGAAATATGAATGCTGTTCTTATCTTCCGGGTCAACTTTTGCAGGGTATTCGTTTCCGGGAATTAACCGCGGAGCAATTATTTTTGATACTACCTGTTGATGATTAGTGATATTATAATTGTCGTACCGCCTTTCGTGAAGCACTTCAAGATTGAATTCTAAAACAGGGTCATAATTCACCAGTTTACCTGTATCCCGGACACTTATTATTTTCACCCTTACCGGTTTTCCGGTCGAACTTAATTTGTTTATTTTATTTTGCTCTTTAAGAAAGTTTGCCGCGGATGACATTTGATCTGCCCCGCTCCGGAAAGATTCATTGAAACCTTTCGGTTTGGGAAAATCCTTAAACATTTTGTAGAAATAAGTATTTACAGCGAATACGATAATTCCGGTTACAAATAAAATGGCTCCTGTCATTATTGATACATCCATTTTACCGGGCATAAAAAAATATAAAGCTACAAATGCAATCCCGATTACGGATAATACAATACCCGCAATACGGCCTGCATGATACAACCAGTTCATAGCAGCTCCTTTTTAAGAATTAAAATTTATTTTGTGAAGAATCCTAAATAGTTTTTTATTGAAAATTATTTCAGGAATTCATTATATAAATTTCCGAATCTTGTTCTCACAGGCATATTAGCTCCCATACGTGCTACCCATCCGTTTTGAACGGCTTGCCATGCACCCGCGGGTACGCCCTTTTCTTCAGCATATTTATTCACATTTTCTAAACCCATAATTGTGTTCTTCATCAGACCTGCGGAGATTTCTGCATATTTATCCAGAGTGACGCTTTCAATCGGTGCCCACATCGGATCTTTTAAATCTACCGGTTGTGTTGCCGCTTGCTGGTCTTTCATTGCCTGCTCCTGATATTCCGACGCCTGCTTGGTGAGATCTTTGGCGCCGCTCATCATACCCTTAAAATTTTTGAACAAGCCCATTTGTACCCCTTGTTTTAAATTTGATAATGCAACCACTTTCTGTGGTCTCTGCTGAATATATAAAATTTTTTAACTTTGTTCTATATAAAATTTATTTGGAATGATGGTGATAATTTAAGAATAGACTCCCAAACGGGAGTTTGGGAATCAGAGGTAAAAAACATAAAATTTATAAATAACTTTTTATTTCCTTTATCCGTTCTTTATCTTCGTCGCCGGAAAGATTTATTTCTATCACAAGCCGTTCTTTTACGTTTGCAATGTTATATTTTGTGGATTTCTCAGCCGATATTTTTTCAATCAGGTTTTTAAAAAAACTGCTTTCAAATATCCTGTTCGTTTTCTCCGCAGGAAAATGGAATTCCGCTTTCCTGTTATGAACGGATATTTTCTCCAGACCATAACCCGAAGCAATTATCTTTATCTCAATTACGTCGAATAAGTTTTCCACATCTTCAAGGTACTCTCCAAATCTGTCTTTCAATTCCTCTTTAATTGTATATATCTCATCTGTCTTTTTGAGGTCATAAAGCCGTTTATAAATATTTAACCGCTCAGTATCGTTTTCAATATATTCCTGCGGAATATATGCGTTGAAATCATTTTCTATCACCGTAAATGTTTCTTCTGATTTTGCCTGAACTTTATCGCTGATTTTCTTTAACGATTTTTCATCTTTGAATAAATCCTTAAATTCGTTTTCTTTAAGCTCTGCAACTGCTTCGTCTATAATATCAATGTACATTTCAAACCCTATCTGCTGTACAAAGCCGCTCTGCTCCCTTCCGAGAAGGTTTCCCACTCCCCTGATTTCCATATCGCGCATTGCAAGATTAAAACCCGAGCCGAGGTCTGTATATTCTTCGATTGCCTGCAGTCTTCTTATTGCGGTCTTTGTAAGTTTTCCAGCCGGAGGAGAAATGAAATAAGCATAAGCCTGTGCTTCGCTTCTGCCCACCCTTCCGCGAAGCTGGTAAAGCTCTGCGAGTCCGTACATATTTGCATTATTGATAATTATTGTATTCACGTTTGATATATCGAGTCCGGATTCAATAATCTTAGTACACAGCAGAACGTCAATTTTCTTTTCTATGAAATCTATTATCACATCTTCAAGTTCCCTTGCATCCATCTGACCGTGTGCGGTTCCGATCCTCAAGCCGGGTAATAAAGATTTAAGTTTGTCGGATATTTTTCCGAGGTTGAATATTTTATCGTTAACAAAATAAATCTGACCTTTCCTTTGTATCTCTTTTTGAATCACTTCTTTCAGGTAATTCCAGTCAAGGTTTGTAATTTCGGTAATTATAGGTTTTCTGTTCTTAGGCGGAGTATTTATCAAAGATAAATCCCTTGCTCCGAGCAGTGAAAAGTTCAATGTTCTGGGTATCGGGGTAGCAGTGAGTGTGAGCGTATCCACATTCGGCTTCAATGCTTTTAATTTTTCTTTCGCTTTCACGCCGAATCTTTGCTCTTCATCGATAATAAGAAGTCCGAGGTCTTTAAATTTCAAATCGTTAGACAGAATCCTGTGTGTTCCGATAATAATATTAATTTTTCCTTCTTCGAGTTTTTCAAGGGTTTCCTTTTGTTCTTTTTTTGTCTGCATCCTTGTCAGCAGTCCTACTTCTACGGCAAAAGGACTGAGCCTGTCCCTGAACGTGTTATAATGCTGTAATGCGAGTATCGTAGTGGGCACAAGTATTGCCACCTGTTTATTGTCAAGCACCGATTTGAATGCTCCCCTCACTGCTATTTCCGTCTTGCCAAATCCCACGTCTCCGCAGATGAGCCGGTCCATAGGGGTTTCCGATTTCATATCGTTTTTTACGTCTTCGGTCGATGTAATCTGATCCGGTGTATCCTCAAACATAAAGCCCGCTTCGAGTTCTCTCTGCCAGTGTGTATCTTCCGAAAAAGCAAATCCCGTTTCTGATTTACGCTTTGCATAAAGTACTATCAGGTCGCGTGCAATATCTTTAACTTTTTTCTTAGTCCGTTCTTTCAGCTTATCCCACTCTCCACCGCCAAGTCGTGTAAGCTTCGGAGTATATCCTTCCGTACCGGAATATTTCTTTATCAGGTTAACGTAATTCAAACTTACAAATACTTTATCACCGTCTGAATAGGATAATTTTATTACTTCCTGTTCATTATTACCTATCTTTATTTTTTTTAATCCGGAAAAAATACCAATCCCGAAATCCCTGTGTACGATATAATTTCCCCGTTTTAGTTCTTTTACGTCTTCGAATGTGAGTCCGCGGAATTTTTTCTTTTTCTTCCTTATCTGGCGGAAATACCTGTTGAAAATCTGGTGTTCCGTATAAACAAGCAGTTTTCCTTCGGGAAAAATAAATCCGCTCTGGACGGACTCTGAATCCACTTTAATCTTTGCAATATCCTTATCAAATCCTTCCGTACTGAAGTCCTCTATAAGTGCATTAATCCGTTTTTTCTGGTATTCATCCGAACACAGTATATACACAGAGTAATCTTTTTCAATATATCCGGATAGATTTGGAAACAGTAATTTTACATTTGAATGAAAATCCGGCTGTGTGTTTGATTCAAAATTGATTGTGTTCACGCTCTTAAGAAATGAAGAGAAAAAATATTTCTCGTTTTTCAGTTCATCGAAGTTTTCAGCCGTATCTTCCTCATCCATCAGCAATAAAGCATCGGGAGGAATGTAAGTTCTCAATGTACCGCCTGAGTTTTCATTCACGGTTTTTTCGTCTTCGGATGAGGTTGTGAGATTAAAGCCAATGCTTGCCTTTTCAATTTCGCGGATAGACCTCTGTGTAGTAATGTCAAATTCCCTGATAGATTCGACTGTATCCCCGAAGAATTCTATACGCAAAGGGGTACTGCTGTGCTCCGGAAAAAGATCGACGATTCCGCCTCTCACGGAAAAATCGCCCACCTGCTCCACAAAATCATTTCTTGAAAATTTATATTTTTTTAGTCTCTCGATAAAATCTTCAAACGGCATATCCCTGTTTTTGAATATATCGAGAAGGGATTCTTTGAATTTATCTTTATCAATGGCTTCTTTTGCGAGGTCATCCGGGGATAGCAATATTATATACTCTTTGTTTTCCGATAGAGTTTTCAGGGTTCGCATATAATCATCGCCTTCGTTCACTTTCTCAAACGGATAAACAATATTTTCGCTGTCCGTCAGGAGCTCCAGGTCATCACGAAGTGCACTTAATTTATTTTCATCGTCTGAAATAAAAATAATTTTTTTATTTTTATTCAGGAATAAATAATCGGTTATAAAAGAAACAAGCGAGCCGTGAACCTTGCAAAATACCGTGTTGTTCTTTGCATCGTTCAATTGCCTGAACTTACCGGAATTATATAATATTGATTTTATCCCGCTTATCATTTGAGAGTAACACTTTATTAATTCAAATCAGTGTTTAAATATTTTTCCGTATATCCCGTTTGCGAGAGTTACGAATTCTTCCACACTTACATTTTCCGCTCTTCTTGAAAAATCAAAGTTTATTTCTTTCAAATCAATTTTGTTCTTTTCGAAAAAATCTTTCAGGGAGTTTTTCATCGTTTTTCTTCTTTTCCCGAAGCTTGACCTTACAAGACTTCTTAATAATTCATAATCTTTTACCTGATATTTTTCTTCTCGGAAATTCAACTCTATCACGCTTGAATTTACGTTCGGCTTCGGGAAGAACGCCGTCGGCGGAACATTGAATAAAACTTTTACATCCGAGTTGAACTGCGTCATCACGGCAAGTATTCCGTATTCTTTCGTATCCTTTTTTGCCGTTAACCGGTTGGCGACTTCCTTCTGTATCATCAATATTGCAATTGAGATTTTCTTTTTATTTTCAAACAGCCGGAATAAGACCTCTGTCGTTATGTTATAAGGTATATTCCCTGATATTTTAATTTGTTTTTTACGGGTGTTATATAAATCTGCATCATTTTCAAAATCAAATTTCAGAAAATCTTTTGATATAATATTGTGGTTTTTCTCCTGTTCGTTTTTGAGTAACCCGTTTTTGAGATTTTCCGTAATTCCTTTGTCAATTTCAACTGCAAGATAATCATCCGCCTCCGGAATAATATGTTTTGTAAGTGAGCCGTATCCGGGACCTATTTCAATGATAAAGTCTTCAGGAGTTATATCCAGTGATTTAACAATTTTTTTTGAGATATTATCATCCACGAGAAAATTCTGACCGAGGAATTTTTTCGGTCTGTATTTAATATATTTGTCTGTATTATCTATTCCCATTTTTTCTTTCCGGAATCTCAAAGTTTTTTGTATTTTTCATATTTATCACGGAATCAGAAAAATCGTTTTATATTTACCGGTTAATATTTCCCTTATATCTGTTGATACTGTTTTATATTCTCCGTTAAGCCACATACGGCTCTGGTCCCTGTAATTTCCGTGCATTGGCTGTCCCGACTGTCCCGTGGGAATTACGGATAAATAACTTTTATTATCGGACAGGTCTGTAATAAACTTCAATGACTGTCCAAGATTCGACTCGAAATCCTTAGAGTTCAAAGCATGATTAAAACTATACTCAGAATTGGCGATAGTTGTTCCGCTTCCGCCTATTTCGTAAGGACCGATGTTTACAATATTGCTTAAGGCAGATATGATTCCGAAGGGATGCGTCATAACTACTTTATGTACTTCTCCCCAGTACCATTTATTATAGTCGGCTGTTCCGAATTTATTTTTCAGACTCACTATTGCATCATGAAATGTTTTCTTGATCATTTCGTCCCGCGTTTCTATTTTCCGTACGGAACTTGTCATATCAAAAAGCCAGTTCTTTTCTTCTTTCAGAATCCTGGAAGTATTACGAATGGCAACGTTAGGAATTGTAAGATAATTCTTGAAAAGTTCTTCACCTAATTTATCGGAATAAAGATTTTTATAAAGCTGGATTTCGAATTCCGCAATTATCGTTCCGGGAATACTGAAATTGGTGATGTTATAGTCCCATCCTTTAAGGATTTTAATGATATTTTTGTCTTCGGAGCTTATTGTGAGAGAGTCCTTGCTGAATGCGTTAACGATGTATTTCGTAAATTCTTTTGCCTGCAGACTGTTAACATCATTTTGAATAAGCCGGAATTCATTTGCATTAAAATTATTTCTTGCTCTGAGTAGTGCTTCAATGCGTTCTGCCCTGTAGGGAGCTTCATAAAGATTTGAAATATAGTATTTATAATCCTTCTGGGGTTTGTTATTTGCAGTGACTATAAAACTGTCTTTCGGATTATATACCTGCGGGAGTTCATCGAAGTTAATAAAACCGCTCCACTCGACTTCTCCGTTTGAAGGGAAATAAGCGTCGTATTCCGGATTTGTATTCTTTCTGACGGGAACCAATCCGGCAGCGTGATATCCTATATTTCCCATAGTGTCTGCATAAGTGAAATTTGATGCCGGCAGTCCGAAACTCTTAAGCCCTGATTTGAATTCATTCCAGTTACCGGCGAAATTAATTTCATACATTGCCTTTATTTCGTCACTTAATTCAAAGCCTGTCCACCGGAAAGTGAGAATCTGATTTCCCTTTTGCTTAAAGTTCTGGTTTGCATAAAGACTTGCTTTTTCAAGATCTGAAATCACCGGACCGAGTTTTGTCGTGTATGTAACAAATGAAATTTCATCTTTAATCCCTTTTACTTTTATACTTTCTGCGGTACTATCAAGCGGATACGAATTTCCTTTCAGTATGTAATTATTCCTGTTTGCGGTATCCCTGTTCAGTATATAAAATTCCGAATCATCATTCATAAGGTTAGTGATACCCCAGGCAATTGAACCGTTTTTTCCGATTGCGATACCAGGTGCTCCGGGAATCGAAAAACCGCTGACACCTTTCTTTTGTTGGTTATTGTAAAGCTGGACTTCGTACCACTTCGAAGGGACAGTAAGGGCAAGGTGCGGGTCGTTTGCGAGTATTGGTTTTTTACTTTCGGATTTTGTTCCGCTTATCACCCAGGAGTTGCTTCCGATATGTGAACCTTCCGTACCGGTAAATTTCCTGAAGTCTTTTGTGCTGTTAAAAAATTCTGACCCGAGTTCTGCAAGACTTTTATAATTACTTTCTGCGGTTGTATAATTATTGATTTTTATTTCCGTATTTGCACCTATTGTTTTATTATCTTTTCCTTCGGGCTCTTTCTTGGTTTCGGATTTTATTATAAACGGAGCATCTTCCGGGTAATTCGGGAAAAAATCTCTTGCTCTCTCGAGTCCGAGCTTCTTTACTATTTCGCCGAAAGTATAATCCGTGTACCACGAAAGATTCAGTTCCCAGCCAATCAGGCGGACGATTATAAGGGAGTGAACCGGTGTCCATACTTCGGGTTTATAATCGAGTATATCGAATTCAAGCGGGAGTTCTTTTGAATGTGTTTGAATGAAATAATTTACACCGTCACTGTAACTTTGAAGAATATCCTTTGACTTCTGGGAAATGTGACCGTATAAATACTCTGCTGTTTTATTTATCCCTATGGTTCGGAAAAGTTTATCATATTCTATGGTCTCCTTTCCGAAAATCTCAGACATTCTGCCTTCGCCAATCCTCCGGTACAGATCCATCTGGAAAAGCCTGTCCTGCGAATGAATGTAACCGAGTGAGAAATATAAATCCTTTTCATTTTTTGCAATTATATGCGGAACCCCGAAATCATCCTTGCTTATCCTTACGGAATCAGTTATACCCGTTGTTTTTATAGTGCCGGTTTCACTGTAAAAAGATTTTTTAGTCAGATTGTTAAAAAGTATGACCAGGGTAATGATTATGGATATCACTAATATCAGAACTGCAATAAATGTATATAAAACTCTCTTCAAGTTAAATCAGAATAATTTCAATCTTTTAAAAATAAAAAATAAACATTTATAAAATCTTTTGTTAGTATAAAAGATTGACAGGAAATCTTTTCAATTAATAATTAAAAAACATTAGAGGGAGAAAATGAAAAAAGTTAAAAGGTATAATTAATGACCTTAAAAAATTAATAATTACTAATTATTAATTGTTTGAGGTAGCATCTTCTTCTTTTGTGCTGTCTGTGGTCGAAGTGTTTCCAGTGACCCTGGACAAGGTAGTTATCTTCCAGTTCGATATTTGATTCTGCGGAAATTACTTTGTTTTTTATCGCCGTGCGTGAAAGTTCCGTTATCAGCAGTGCATCCGCGCCTTTACCCTGCAGATCCGGACGGATCGCTCCGAGATAAAGGTCTATAAATTTATTTGATTTAATTGCTTTCAGGATATAAATGAAGCCGAAAGGCAATAATTTACCTTTTGACTTCTGAAGCGCCCTTGAAAGTGACGGCATTGCAATTACAAATCCTGCAACTTCATTTTTTTCGTCAAGAAGAATTTTTGTATAATCGGGTACGATGAATGAAAAATACTGTTTTACATATTTGTCAATCTGTTTTTCGGAAAGTTCAACAAATCCATATAAGCCAGAGAATGCTTTATTCAAAACGTTGAAAAGTCCGTGTGCATAAGGAAGCATGTCTTTTGCTTTTTTTGCTTCGAATACCCTTACCCCTTTTCGCTCCTGCACGAGGCGTGATATTTTATCTGCTTTTTCCGGTATGGATTCAGGGACTTTTATTTCGAACTCAACCCAGTCCGTATCTTTCTTGTAACCGTATTTTTCGAGATGGACGGGATAGTATGGATAATTATAAATTGTGGAAAGAGTCCCAAGTTCTTCGAATCCTTCAATCAGCATACCTTCCTGATCAAGGTCTGTGAATCCAAGCGGACCGTGAACTGCTGTCATACCTTCGGACTTAGCCCAGTCTTCAACTGTCTTAATCAGCAGACCGGAAACTTCTTCATCGTTAATAAAATCAATCCATCCAAAGCGTACATATTTATTTCCCCATTTTTCGATATAACGGTCGTTTATGATACCCGCTATTCTGCCGACTATTTTTCCGTCTTTATGAACGAGCCATAACTTCGCCCGGCAGTATTCGAAAGCAGGGTTTTTGTCCGGTAAAAATGTGTTAATCTCATCCATTATTAACGGTGGAACCCAGTATTTATTATCTTTGTAAAGTTCAAAAGGGAACATTACAAATTTTTTAATATCTTTTCTGCTTTGTATTTCTTTTATTTCCAATTTTTATAAAAATCTTTTTAATGTTTCCATTCAGAGGTTGACCAAAGGGTACCCGGGAATGGAATAAACAAAATTTCAATTGTAAATTATATAAAATCATAAAAATCTTCAATGGAGTTGTATGTAATAAATTTTTTCTTTTCCCGGTGTTTAAAAAGACAAGGGGTCTATGATCCTAAACAATTTACAGACAAGGGGTCTATTACCCCTTGCAAAAAATCAAGGGACCAAGATCCCTTGTCTGTCAGAAGGTGAGCCTTCGAAACAACCAAAACGATGCCGAAAAGGAGTATAAATCCGGATTTTCAGTTATTAAAAAAGGGGAGGAGAAATTCTCCACCCCTTTCCCACAAAAAATAATTTAAATGCTACGTTTTTTTATAACTAATTTGAGTCAAGTTCACATTGGAAAAAAACCGAATATAACTTCCAATTTTTTCCGGTTTTCTTCCGGAATCTAAGCACTGATTTATAAATTACGGGGTTATCCGGGTCTGTAAAACTATTTTTTTTTACATAGTAATTTTTTCCTCATCATAATTCGAAACAGCTCCGCTTGTATATCTGATAAACTGCGAGTAAAGATCGCCCTTTTTCTGTCCGTCAATCAACTTTTCAGAATTCTCTAAGAAGTATTTCTTAGATTTGCTTGCTTTAGCCAAAAAGTCTTTAGCGAAATCTTCGAAAGATGTTCCGTCAGAAACTGGTTTTTTATCTGTTAGGTTTTTTTTAGGGTTCAAATAATTTATTTCCGCTCTGTCAATATTGGTTTATTTGTAAAAAAATTTTCCCGCTTTTATTGTTTAGTTATTCTATTTCATTATACATACAAACCATTCAATTTCCGGAAAAATATTTAATTGTGTCAAAAATAAAACATTTTTTGATTCATAAATTTGATATATTTTGCATAAATAAGCGAAAATTAATTCTATGAATTTTAAAAGTCTACTTGTTTTTCTCATTCTTTCGATCTCGGTTTTTCTTTATTCCTGTGAAAGCAACGACGGAATGATCGTAAAAGGCGACCCTTATGCTAAAGCCACAAATAAAGTTCTCGTAGAACTATTTACAAATACAAGCTGTGTTCCCTGCGTGCAGGCGAACAATTTCCTTAACGGAGTGAACAACCTGAGCGGAGTTACCAATAACGATACGAATGTGATTATTATGCGTGTACACACGACACTTTTTGCAGGAGACCCTTATTATAACTTTAACGTTCCGGTTAACTTTGCAAGGCAGCAGTATTATAATGCAGGGCTGTCAAATCCACGCGGATTTCTTATGGGAACAAGTATGGGAAGTTTTAATACTTCTAACTGGACAAATGCATTAAATGAAAGATTAAGAATTACAAACGCTTTTAGTATCAACCTGTACCCTTCATATGATTCGACAGAAAGAGAAGGTACATTAAATATTCAATTAAACCAGATTAGCGGTTCTTCGCTTCCGGACTTCGTGATGCATATTGCCGTTGTCGAAAACGGATTGATTATGGATCCTCCGGCACCAAACGGGGAAGCAGATTTTGAAAATACATTAAGGGATTTAGTAACTCCCACGGGCGGTGAGCCATTCAATATAACCCCCGGACAAACCATAAGTTTTGTTAAAAGTTTCACTCTGAAAAGCGGTATTAAAGCTTTTAACACCGATATCATAATTTTTGTTCAATCTGTTTCTACAAAAGAAGTTTTTGGTGTGGTTAAACAAAAATTGGTACAATAAAAATTTATTAAAGTAAAAACCCGGTTTGAAATTCATCAGACTTACATATCCTTTTCTTATTGTATTTTTGATTCTGATATTTTCAGAGAATCTGAAAGCACAGATTGATACGACTAAAGCGCCCGGTGATACAACAAGCCTGAACCTGAGAGACCAGAAAGAAAAAATTCTTGAAAATTCCGATTTTGACCTTGAAGACTCGAAACTGCTGGATTATCTCGAAAAACTCGAACGCAATCCTCTTGACCTGAACATTGTAACACAAAAAGAGCTGGAATCAATTCCCTACATCAATTCGATTATTGCACGCAGGATTATAGAATACAGAAAAGAAAACATTTACTTTAAATCAAAAAGAGAATTACTGAAAGTCGACGGAATTACCGAAATTCTTTATGACGAAATAAAGGGTTACCTCGTTGCAAGAAAATCTAAAGTAGATGTTCTGATAAATGAAAACGGAGAAACCGAAATAGACTCAAGGGGAAGCCGTATTAATCTTATAAAAAATTTCGACTTCAGATACCGCACAAGATTTCAGCAGGAACTTCAACCAAAAGTGGGATATCTTAACGGAAAATATCCGGGCTCACGAGCAAAAATTTATAACCAGTTTAATTCAATCTTCAAGAATAGCGACTTCACCCTTGAGGGCAATGTAACCATAGAAAAAGACGCAGGCGAAACAAATTTCGCCGATTTCAAATCCGCATATCTTGAATTAAGTGATTACAAATTTATTAAAGAATTAATCGTCGGGGATTACAGCCTGAACTTCGGGCAAGGGCTTGGAATGTGGAGCTCGTTCGGATTTTCAAAAGGAAATATCTCGGTTGACCCTATCAAGAAAAAAGAAAAAGGCATAGACAGTTACAGCTCGGTAAGCGAAGTGCAGTTTTTTAGAGGCGGTGCTGCAAAACTGAATTTCGGTAATAAATATAATTTTTACGTTTTTTATTCCAATCACTTCCTCGATGCCTCCATTGATACAACTCTCGGCGAAGCTTCAACCATTTATTTTGACGGATATCACCGCACGGCTTCTGAACTCAGCAGACAAAACTCAATAAAGGAAAGATTTCTCGGCGGTAGATTTTTATATGATAATGACTTCTTGAGGTTAGGTGTTACGTACTGGGATGCCAAATTTTCAAAACCATTTGAACCCGATACTACGACAGCTGCTACACAGCTATTCAATTTCTCAGGCGATTATGCCAATATGATGAGTGCGGATTATGATTTTATTTACAGGAATATGAATTTATACGGAGAAGTTGCCCGTTCGAATAACGGCGCACTTGCAGGAATTGGAAATCTCCAGTTCAATTTTATGGGAATTGCCGATGTTGTATTTTCTTACAGAAATTATTCTAGGGATTTCACAGTTCTGCATTCTTTCGGTTTCGGGGACAGAAGTGGAAATACTCAGAACGAAACAGGGTTTTATACAGGAATTCAATTAACGCCGTTAAAAGGTTTGAGTGTAAATGCCTATTACGACCAGTTTAAATTCCCTTACAGAACTTATTCTGATGCAGTGCCTACGGTTGGAAATGATTTTCTGATTTTTTCTGAATGGAAAGCAAATAGTCAGTTGTTATTCAATTTCAAGTACAGATATCAGAATCAGGAAGGAACAGTATCGATAATTGATGAATTCAACAGAAGCGTAAGGGTACTTGACAACAGAAATCAGCTCAATCTTAGAATTGGATTTGCTTATCAGTTCAAAAACAATCTCAGGGTGAGAAGCAGATTAGAATATGTTTATGTCGGTTATAAAGATTTCGGCGGGGATAATAAAGGATTTCTATTCTATTCGGATGCAAGGTTTGTTCCTCTTCCGAAACTGACTTTTGACGCAAGGATAATTTTCTTCCAGACGGATAGTTATGACAGCAGAATTTATGAATATGAAGATGATGTCAGGGGTGTGATGTCAAATACGGGATTATACGGCAATGGCACAAGATGGTACCTGCTTGCGAGATATAAAGTATTTAACTCTATTGAACTTCAGGCAAAATATGCAGAGACATATCAGGACGGTGTAAAATCAATCGGCACCGGTTATGACCTTATCAATGGGGATATCAACAATAAATTCAATTTCGGAATGGAAATAAAATTCTGACAGGAAATTCCCCTCCTCCTTCCTGTCCCGATTTGTCGGGAAACCCACTCCCGGGAGGCTCTTAGACCTCCGAAGAGGGAAATAATTTTATTTAAAAAATATTAATTTTTCTCTGGTTTCGAATGCTCACCTTCGAAACCCAACAAGAAACAATAAAAAACAAAGTTTCTGCTTCAAGTGCGTTACCAAGTGCAACTTGGTAATGAGAATGGAGTAATATGAATAATGAAACGAAGCTGGGGCTTCGTTACAAGAACGAAGAAAATATTAATTTCTAATTATTCATCAAAAATTACTCCTTATTAATTGATTTTAATTCTCTCGATATTTTGTTCTTTTATGTTTATTTTTGTTCTATTTATTACGAAACCCTAAAATCAATATATGAAAAAAGTTACATCTGCAATTTCAATCATAATTTTATCTTTGCTAATATTAAATCAATCTCTATACGCCTGCACCAACCTCCTTATTACGAAAGGTGCCACTGTGGATGGTTCAACGATGATAAGTTATACTGCAGACTCGCACACTCTATATGGTGAACTCTATTTCTGGCCTGCTGCCGACTATCCTGCGGGTACAATGCTTGATCTCTACGAATGGGATTCGGGAAAATATCTCGGAAAAATCCGTCAGGTACTTCATACATACAATGTTATCGGAAATATGAATGAGCATCAGGTTGGAATCGGCGAAACTACATACGGCGGAAGAAAAGAACTTATAGAAGATCTTGATACCACTGCAATTATGGACTACGGCGGTCTTATTTATCTGACCCTGCAAAGAGCTAAAACTGCAAGAGAAGCAATAAAAATTATTGGTGAATTTGTGGATGAATACGGATACAGGAGCGAAGGCGAATCATTTTCCATCAGTGATGCTAATGAAGTATGGATACTCGAAATGATCGGGAAAGGGCTTGGACACAAGGGTGCCGTATGGGTTGCACAGAGAATCCCGGACGGATATATATGCTCGCACGCAAATCAGGCGAGAATTACAACCTTCCCGCTTAACGACCCTGAAAATTGCATCTATTCAAAAGACGTGATTTCATTCGCTAAAGAAAAAGGTTTCTATAAAGGAAAAGACGAAAATTTTTCATTCTCGGATGTATATAATCCTCTCACGTTTGGCGCAGCCAGATTCTGCGAAGCGAGAGTATGGTCAATATTCAACAGGACAACATCGGGAATGAACAAATATCTCGATTATGCAAAAGGAGAAAACTTGAAAAACAGAATGCCTCTATGGGTAAAACCCGATAAGAAGATTTCAATTAAAGATGCAATGGAACTTATGCGTGACCACTTTGAAGGAACCGATTTAGATATGACGAAAGACATAGGTGCGGGTCCTTATAAATGCCCCTACCGCTGGAGACCTTTATCCTGGACGCTTGAGGATAAAAAAGATACGAATGTTTACTTCAACGAAAGAGCGATTTCAACACAGCAAACCGGATTTTCATTTGTCACACAATCACGCTCGTGGCTTCCTGATGCTATCGGTGGAATTAACTGGTTTGGTGTAGATGATTCTTACAGCACCGTTTATACTCCTATGTTTACTTCTATTACAGAAGTACCTTCAAACTTTGCTGTCGGAAACGGCTCTATGATGGAGTTTAGCGATTCCTCTGCCTTCTGGATTTTTAATCAGGTGTCAAACTTTGCGTATATGAGATACAGCGATATGATACCGGAGATAAGACTTTTACAGGGTGAACTTGAAGCAGGTTACATAAATAAAATTCCTGATATTGACAGCAAAACAATGGAATTATATAATCAGAATCCTGCGGAAGCAATAACATTCCTGACTGAATTTTCTAATACGGGGGGTAAGATGACTTTTGACTCCTGGAAAAAGTTATATGGTTATCTCTTCACAAAATATATGGACGGTAATATTAAAACCAAAGGAGAAACTGTAGCAGCACCAAATGTAAAACAACCCGGCTACGGTACTGACTGGTATAAAATGATTGTAAAAGCAACCGGAAGTAAATTCAAGGCTCTCGGTGAACCGTAAAAAAGCAGAATTCAGAAATCAGGAGTTAAGAAGTTAAGAAGTTAAGCATAAAGATAAAAAGAAAAGTATAAAAGTTGAAGGGTTAAAAGAATTTATATTGTAGGGGCAGACCTAAGGGTCTGCCCTCCTTCTTTTTTAGCAGAGTCTCCCCGCTTTTGGGGACTCTGCAATATATATAAATGAGTACAAAAAAAGAAAAATATAACAAGGATACATTTTATTTTTGCACAATCACTTGTTTTGAATGGATTCCTCTATTCGAAATAACAAACTTATACGACCATATTTATAAATGGTTTAGAATATTGAAATCGAAAAAAATATATGTTGTTGGATTTGTTATTATGCCAAACCACATGCATTTAAAAGAATTAGTAACCGAAAAATATGTAATTCAAAAATTAAACTATATTCACAAGAATCCTATTTCGGGAAAATATAATCTTGTAGATGATTATACATTATATAAATATTCAAGTGCAAGGTTTTACGAACAGGGACGACAGGGAGATTTCGAAAGCATGATAATTTTTTGTGTGAATTGATAAATAAATAAAGAATATTAAAATGCAGACAGACCCAAATAATTTAGAGTCCTACACGGGATTGACAGAAAAAGAAGCAGAGGAAAAACTTATAAAGGAAGGATATAACGAACTTCCATCTTCAAAACCCCGAAGTAATTTTGCGATAATTATCGATGTTATCAAGGAACCTATGTTTATTCTGCTTATAGCTTGTTCCACTGTATATTTAGTACTGGGTGATATTGGAGAAGCTTTAATGTTATTTGCGTTCGTTTTAGTCGTAATGGGAATTACTCTTTATCAGGAACGAAAAACCGAACGTGCACTTGAAGCATTAAGGGATCTATCAAGTCCACGGGCAAATGTTATAAGAGAGAAAGAAAGCAAAAGAATTGCGGGCAGAGAAGTTGTTTGTGGTGATATATTAATTCTTTCCGAAGGAGACAGGGTCCCGGCAGATGCCATACTTTTATCATCTAACACAATATCGGTTGATGAATCACTTTTAACCGGAGAGGCGATTCCGGTTCGAAAATCACAGTGGGATAATCAATCCGAGAAAGGAAAGCCGGGGGGAGATGATACTCCATATATATTTTCCGGAACATTAATTGTCCAGGGACAGGGAATCGCAAGGGTTACTGCAACAGGCGGAAATTCTGAAATTGGTAAGATTGGCAACGCACTTCAATCTGTTGAAAGCGAAAATACTCCGCTGCAGAAAGAAACCGGAAAACTCGTAAAAAATATTGCAATTATTGGCGGCGTACTCTGTTTAACGATAATTGTTTTTTATGGAATTTCACGAAGTGACTGGCTGGGCGGTGTGCTTGCAGGTATTACGCTGGCTATGGCAATGCTTCCCGAAGAGTTTCCCGTTGTACTGACTATTTTTCTCGCATTTGGAGCCTGGCGGATCTCCAAGAAACAGGTTCTTGCAAGAAAGATTTCTGCAGTTGAAACATTGGGATCTGCTTCGGTATTATGTGTGGATAAAACAGGAACACTCACTTTGAATAAAATGACATTGACCGAGATTTCATTCGAGGGAGATTTTTTTAAAACAGATAATGATAACATATCTTCATTACCCGATAAATTTCATGAGTTAATAGAATATAGTATTCTTGCATCCAGCAGAGACCCGTTTGACCCAATGGAGAAAGCTATTAAACTAAAGGGTGAGGAATTGGTGAGAGATACTGAACACCTACACAAAGATTGGAATCTTGAAAGAGAATATTCTCTTTCTGCAAAACTTCTTGCACTCTCGCACGTATGGACTTCTCCCAACAGAAAAAATTTATTAATAGCCGCAAAGGGTGCACCTGAAGCAATTGCGGATTTATGTCATCTTGAAGAAAATGGAATTCAAAAAATAAAAGAAGATGTCGGCAAAATGGCTGATAAAGGTCTGCGTGTTCTTGGAGTTGCCAGAGCAGAGTTAGGTGAAGGTAAATTGCCGGATAATCAGCATGATTATGAATTTCAATTTTTAGGATTAATCGGATTCACAGACCCTGTAAGACCCGGAGTTTCTGATTCGGTAAAAATGTGTTATGAAGCAGGAATAAGAGTAGTAATGATTACAGGGGATTATCCCGGAACTGCCAAAAATATTGCCGCACAAATAGGTTTGCAGAATACTGAAAATTTTATTACAGGTCCTGAACTTGATTTATTATCAGAAAAAGAATTATCCGAAAAAATAAAGACGGTAAATATTTTTTCAAGAGTTGTTCCCGAACAAAAACTTCTTATAGTAAATGCATTCAAATCGAACGGCGAAATTGTTGCAATGACGGGCGACGGGGTTAACGATGCTCCTGCTTTAAAATCTGCAAATATCGGAATAGCAATGGGCGGAAGAGGTACAGATGTTGCTCGTGAATCTTCTGCGTTGGTAATTTTAGATGACGATTTTTCATCTATTGTCAGGGCAGTGAATCAGGGCAGGGGAATATTTGATAATTTGAAAAAAGCAATGTCATACATATTAGCGATACATATTCCGATTGTCGGAATGTCTTTGATTCCGGTTCTTTTTAATTGGCCATTGTTTCTGTTTCCCATGCACATAGCATTTCTTGAATTGATAATTGATCCTTCCTGCACAATAGTATTTGAAGGTGAGCGGGAGGAGAAAGATGTAATGAAAAGACCTCCGCGTAATCCGCGTGTTCCGATTTTCAGTTTATGGATGATTATGTCAAGCGTATTAATGGGATTGGGTGTCTTGATAGTGGTTCTCGGCGTATATATCCTTGCAATGAAAACAGGTCTCCCTGAAACTAAGATTCGCACAATATCATTTACATCTCTTATTATCGGAAATTTATTGCTCATTGTAAAAAACAGGTCAAGAACGAAAGGATTCTTTAAATCACTAATAACTCCTAATATTGCACAATGGTGGGTGGCAGGAGCTGCGATATTTTTTCTAATACTTGTCATATATGTTCCGTTTTTGCAATCTTTATTTAAACTTCAGGCATTGGGAGTATTTGAGTTTTTAATATGTTTTGCAGCCGGATTGGTATCTATTGTCTGGTTTGAAATTATCTCAAAAGTTTATAAGGAAAAGACAACAAGCTAGGGGAAAGCTACTTCTTTTTTAGCAGAGTCTCCCCGCTATTGGAGACTCTGCAATATATATAAATGAGTACAAAAAAAGAAAAATATAACAAGGATACATTTTATTTTTGCACAATCACTTGTTTTGAATGGATTCCTCTATTCGATATAACAAACTTATACGACCATATTTATAAATGGTTTAGAATATTGAAATCGAAAAAAATATATGTTGTTGGATTTGTTATTATGCCAAACCACATGCATTTTATTGTATACCTTCCGGAGATAACAATAAACATAAATTCAATTATTGGAACTGGAAAAAGGTTTACGGCATACGAAATAATAAAAAGACTAAAAGAACTAGAACAATTTGATTTATTGAATAAATTAGAAAATGCTGTAAACATTACTGACAAGAAAAGAAATAAATTACATCAGGTTTTTCAACCATCTTTTGATTTGAAAGAATTAGTAACCGAAAAATATGTAATTCAAAAATTAAACTATATTCACAAGAATCCTATTTCGGGAAAATACAATCTTGTAGATGATTATACATTATATAAATATTCAAGTGCAAGGTTTTACGAACAGGGACGACAGGGAGATTTCGAAGTAACACATTACTTAAAAGTAAAAGATTTAATTTAATCTTATGATAACGAAGAGTCATCTGCCGAATAAATTCGCCAGAGAGACTCTGCTAAAAAAGAAAGTAGCTGAATTTCTCCAGCACCGTGTTTGATGTAGTAACTTCAGACATATAATGTGTATCAGTTAAATTATAGTGAATTAATATAATTTAAATTTTATTTGTTAAATAATAAATTCATACTTTAGGGGGGAAGACAATTAGCAATTATTAATTAGTCCCGATTCACAAGCTCATTCCCGAGGGTTCGGAACAGGCTGGGATCTACGCTACGCTTCGATAATGAGTAATTAAAAATGGAGATCGGAAACTCATCTGGTGAATATCAAGCCTGTCTGTCGCCAGTTAGACGGTAATGCAGGTAAGTCACTTGATGAGTTGTTGATTTTAATATTATATTCTTTTTTATTCGCCTTTGATGAGTAAGTTTATATTGTCGGTGGCTTTTGTTTTTTGGGAATCGGAGCACGCTGATTCTTTGAGAACGTTAGTATAATAATCAATTGCTTTATTTTTTGATTCGGCATCTTTTCTTCCGGAGTTATTAAATATGAGGTAATATATATTCCCCATTTGCAATATTGCCTTACATTTATTCTGATATGCAGTATTCTTCGAGAGTTTATCTAAGTAATTTAAGGCGGTGTTAATATTCACCGCACCGGTATCTTTTGCCCATACTCTTGTAGCAGAGAATGCATAGGCGTAAATGGCATCGTTAAATTCATTATTAGTTAATATATAAGATGTATCTGCAGAAATGATTCCCGCAAGATAATAATACGAGGAATCGTATTCGTCTTTATCGTAAAATTCGAAACCTCGTTTTTTAGCAGCGGGGATAAATTTTTTCTTAAGAAAAAAAGATTCCCTGTTTCCTAATCTGTAAGATAATAAATTGAATTCGTTATATTCTTCTTCGTAAATTTTTTCTTTGTAGTTTTTGTAATCAGCCATTAATTCGTACTTGATATATAATTCTTTCACGTAAGGGTCATCAGATTCGAGTTGAGTTTTAATGGAATCATATTTTACCACCTCGGAAAAATCACCGGTCTCAAATTTTACTTTCACTCGTATTGCTGTTTGTTCAAGATTTGAATAGGGTTCTGAAAAATTTCCAATGATATCTGCATCTGACAGGGGAAATTCTTTTGTTTCGTTTTCACCGGTTTTAACAAATACCGAATACGGCTGAATTGTATTTACGGCTTTAAATGCAATTACTCCGGTAACTGATTTCCCGGGTTCTAAACTCTTATTTAATACAGGACTTACATAGAAAATTTCCGATAGTTTTGTTCCCTCTTTAATATAGATTCTTTTGTAAATATCCTTTGCGGTTTCACCTGAACCGTTTTGAAATTCGCATTCAAATATTGCAAGTTTTTCCTTTTGCCCTATTTTTATAGGATCAATTCTGGAAGCAAGAATTTTAATTTCCAGTTTTGGCGGGGGTTCCGTTCCCTTACCCGTGTTCGCAAATAAGGAAGTATTAAGAAGCAGGAACAAAATCAATAAAAACATAATTGCAAATTTAACTTTTGAAATATGACAAATAAAATCCGTTTAATTACTTTTCATCTCCGGGTAATTTTTTCTTAGCATCATCAATTTTCTCTTCAACTTTTTCTTTTACTTTCTCACCTTCTTTTTTTGTTTTGTCTATTACCGTTTCGTCGTTTTTTTTCTGCTGGTCATCTTTACCATCGGTCTGCTCTTTTTGCTGGGTTTGTGTTTTCGGTTTTGATGTTTCGCGGTTCTCTTCTTTTACCGGTTCAGTCGGGGGTACATAATAAAGAATTTCATTTATTTCTAAAATATTATCGTCTATTCTGTTTATGATAATTTCATAAGGAACACGCTCATCTTTATTCCCCACCTTCAGATACATCTTGTAGTTATAAACACCTTTATCAACAGTGAGACCTTTTAACTCAATCAACCAAAGGTCACGTGTTTTTATGTCGCTTTTTAAATCGGAGAATCCAATCTCTTTAGGCTTGGAATCCCGATCCGGCTTATACATAAATTTTTCGAATCTAATATCCGCGGGAAATTTTAAATTGTCATCTATGTTTTTTCCCCTGTATAATTTTTCTTTCAGGAATCCGTTTAATTTCTCAGTTATGGTTTTATATTCTTTGTTGCTTTCATCGACCTGTGTTTTTTCCATAGTCAGGATTTCTTCTGTTCCACCTTTCCCGCGCAGGAAAAAATACCACAGGAAAATCATAACCATAGCCAGTACAAGTACACCGCCTATTATGTAGAGCATAGTATTGCTTTTTTTCTTTTGAGATAGTCCAAAGCCGGAATCACTTTCGTTACCAATTTCTCTTGTCTTATCGAAACGCGCCGGAGAGGGCGGGATGATATCTTTTGATAATGAGCCCTGAGGCGGAATATTCTTTAAATCGTCAGGCAGAATTTCCCCGTTTATTATCTTTGCAATTTGTAATGTTATATTGTCCGTTCCTCCGTTCATATTTGCAAGAGATACAAGTTTCTCGCAGGCATCCATAGGTTCGGATTGCCCGGTGATATTGAGAATATCTTTATCACTTACCATACCGGAAAGCCCGTCGCTGCAAAGTATGAATGTATCATTTTTGTAAATCTTCATCCCGCCGGGATTCAATTGCGGCTCTAATTTCATATTCACACCAAGTGCCTGAAGGATCTCGTTCCTGCGGGGATGATTTTCGGCTTCTTCATAAGAGATTATTCCCTGGTCAACGAGCTCCTGTACAAAAGACTGGTCTTTTGTAATCTGATGAATTGCTCCGCCGCGAATCATATACATTCTTGAATCTCCCACATTACCAATATATGCGTTGCCATTTTTAAGAACAAGAATTACACAGGTAGTTCCCATTCCTTTGAGGTCGGGATTTTCTTTTGTTTTATTATGAAGTGCATCATTTGCGGCAATCATAGCTTCTTTTATAAGTGTGGAAGTTTCAGTAATCGCTTTAGGATTTTCAGTCATAAATTCTTTTATCGTATAAACCGCAAGGCGGGAAGCTACCTCTCCGCCTATGTGCCCGCCCATTCCATCACACACTACAAAGACATCCCCGAAGTCGCAGAGAAATTTTTCCATATAGTCTTCATTCTTCTGACGGACTTTCCCTACGTCGGATTTATTTCCAAAAGAAACCTGTAAACGCTCGTTCGAGTTTTGACTGCTCATTGAATAATCTTTTAATTTATTTAAATTGTAACTCTATATTCCCGACCCTAATCATGTCGCCCGGATTTACAGACGAGGCGGATATCCTTCTTCCATTTACAAAAGTTCCGTTTGTCGAGTTAAAGTCTTCTATATTATACTTCCCATTTTCAAAATAGATTCGTGCGTGCCTTCTGGAAACAGTTTCATCCTGTAAAATTAACTGACCTTCCGTTCTTCCAATAAGCACTCCAAATTCCTGCACCTGCACCTGCTGCCCGGATTGCCTGCCGTTCATTACCGTAAGAGAGTGTATTGCTCCGGAAGATGCTCCGGCAAAGGTTTCCGGGGATTTGGTCAATATCATCGTTCTTCTTCTCACGTCAATTTGTTTCGGAACCACACCTACCATTGTTTTTGAAGCATTATTCATCATCTGCTCGAGTTTCATAATTTTTTCTTTATCGGAATCAGAAACAAATTTCTGGTTATCCATCTGCGATAAAATATCCTGATACTGGTTATACAAGCCATCATATTTTTGCTGATTTTCCATCGATTCCTGTTCACGAAGCATTTTTTCCCTGTCCTTCTCCTTGCGGTATTTGCCCTTTTTCAGAATATTCAGAATCAGAAAAATTGCGAGTGCTATTATCAGAACACCGATAACGATTATACCTATCAGAAGTTCTTTTTTCTTGCATTCCTGAACAGGAGGGTCCTGATTTTTCTCTTTTGCAAAATAGCTGTAGTCTATGTAATTTGTTGACTTCTCTTTTTTCACTTCAAGCGAGATATTCACAGTATCATTTTCTTTTGCACAGCTCCAGTAAGAAAGTACATATTCTTCTTTTATCCTGTCATATATCATCGGAATTATTTTCTTGATATCCTCTGCTTTCGATATTTCATAATACTTGCCGCCTTTATCCTTGGTGGATTCGGCAATTTTATCCATATTCACCAGAGTGCCTCTTGTATCGCTTTTACGGTCAATGGCGCCGATTGTATAAACTGTTACCCCGCTCTTTTTTGCTTCTTTAATAACGTCTTCGGTTGATATTTCTTTATATGTATCGTCTCCATCACTTATAACAACGAGGATTTTTCTTTTTGGGGAATCGAGGTCTTTTATCCACCTGAGAGCATCTATGATACTTTTGAAAATATTGCTGCCGCCTTTTTCCGCAGCATTTATAAGATTAAGGTTATCGCGTGTGATACCCCTGTTAGTTGTAAAGTCAGATACACGCACGAGCGAATCGCCCAAAAAGCCGATAGCAATTTTATCCTGCTTTCTTAAACTGTCAAGGATGCTCAGCAGACCCGATTTAACATACTTCACCGGTTCTTCCATAGACGGAGAAGCGTCCAGGAGGAAACAAATTGCAATTCCCTCTTTTTCCGATTCGTAGAAATTGTTTAATTCCGGTTTGATCCTTTTGCCTGTGTTTTTTTCTTCTATCGTAATTGAACCGGCATCAATTTTCAGTACGGGTTTTCCTTTAGTATCCAGGATATTAAGGAAGAGTTTGATTTTCGCAAACTGAGTTGCATCAATTTCGCGGATATTGAGAAACAACGTATCCTGAGAAAACGCGTTAAGAGTGAAAAGTAAAAAGAAAGTAAACAGAAGTAATACTTTTTTCATGATAAACTCCGGGTAATAAATTTGATTATAAAGCTCTGAATTTTAAATCTGTTTTTCCAAGTTTAAGGATATCTCCGTCTTTAAGTTCGCCTTCATCCATGGATTCTCCGTTTATTTTTGTTCCGTTTGTTGAAAGCTGGTCTTTGATCCTGAACTTTCCGTCACGGAAAAGTATCAAACAGTGCGGAGAGGAGACCGCCGGGTCGTTCAGCCGTATATCACCTTCAGCGCCTCCGCTGATAATATTTCTGCCTTCATACAGTTTATAATCGTCACCGTTTTTATTCCAGCTGAAAGTAACGAGCCAGCCGACAAGTTTCCGTGTATTTCCTGGAGCTGGTTCACCGTCTTCACCTGTAATAATGGTTTTATTTCCCTGGAATTTTTCTGCTGGCTTATTGGATTCGCCCATTATACGCGTAGCCGGTTCCTGACCGGAGCTGGCAATCGTTTTTGCCGCATCACTGCTTACCGTTTTTCCGTAGCCCATAATTTCCTGAAGATCGGAAGAGGGGCAATAAGGGCACTTTGCCAAAGTTGAATCATAGATATGTCCGTTCGGACACATTATGGTACTTTCCTTTGTAATAGGCGTACCGCAAACTATGCAGAACCTCGAGTCACCCGAGTTATCTGCGCCGCAAGTTTTACACTTTATCATCATTTTGTAAATTATTTGTTTAACAAAATACGGCAAGTATTGAACCGTTTTTTTTTAATAAATCGATTAAATTTTATAACTGTATATTTGATTAATAATATTTAACTTAATAATTAAAATGATTAATCAATAACAAGTTCTATCTAAACACCGAAAAGTATATATAATTATAACAAAATAAAAACATATATTATATAGAAAAATATTATGGCGAATCATATAAACTTAGATTACAGCGGTTCTTTAAATTTCCTGACTGAAGCAGAAATAAGCAGCTACTCTCAAAAAGTGAGTAATTCAAATGCTTTACTTTATTCCGGGAAAGGGAAAGGAAGTGACTTTCTAGGCTGGCTCGACTTACCCGCTTCCACCGCCAAAGAAGCAATAAATAAGATAAAAAATGCCGCCGAAAAATTAAAAGAAAAATCAAAATTCATAGTCGTAATAGGAATTGGGGGGTCATATCTCGGTGCAAGAGCTGTGATTGATGCACTTTCCGATAATATGAATTTCTCTTTAAAGAAAAAAGAACGGGAGAATCCACTGATTTTATATGCCGGTCAGAATATTAGTGAAGATTACCTCGCCGATATGCTGAAATTTTTGGAGAACAGGGATTACTCACTGATTGTAATTTCAAAATCGGGGACTACAACAGAACCCGCATTAGCGTTCAGATTGTTTAAAAAGCATTTGATTTACAAGTATGGAAAAAATGAAGCAAAAGAAAGGATCCTATCAGTCACCGGCAAAGAAAAAGGTGCATTAAAAAAATTATCGGATGCAGAGGGCTATGAAACTTTCGCGATACCGGACGATATAGGCGGAAGGTTTTCGGTTCTCACTCCGGTGGGCTTGCTTCCGATAGCTGCTGCAGGAATCAATATTGACGAAATTCTTGAAGGTGCTAAATATATGCAGAATTTTTTATTGAGTGAAAAAAGTTTGGATAAAAATTCGGCAGACCTTTATGCGGTTTTAAGGAACCTGCTTTATTCAAAAGGGAAAATGATTGAAATACTTGCTAATTATAATCCGTCATTAAATTATTTTACGGAGTGGTGGAAGCAGTTATACGGCGAAAGCGAAGGCAAGGAAGGAAAGGGAATTTTTCCCGTAGGTGTAAATAATACTACAGACCTGCATTCTATGGGACAGATGATACAGGAAGGTACAAGAAATATTTTTGAAACCGTTATATGGATTGAGAAAACAAAGAAGGAGGTAGAAGTGCCTTATGACGATAGCAATCTCGACGAGATAAATTATCTCGCAGGAAAAAGAATAAACGAAATAAATGAAAAAGCAATGCTTGGTACCGTGATGGCACATATAGAAGGCGGGGTTCCGAATTTGAGGATTAATATTCCGGAATTGAACGGATATTATTTGGGTGAAATGATTTATTTCTTTGAAAAAGCCTGTGCTGTTAGCGGATATTTACTGGATGTAAATCCGTTCAACCAGCCGGGAGTTGAAGCATATAAAAAAAATATGTTTCAATTGCTGGGGAAGTAGAAAATATTGAGATAATTGTCCGGGGCTTTAGCCTCAGATATTAAAAATAGTGATATAAATTAATATATATATGAATAATGTTCTAAAATGTTTTATTCTTTTTTTTGTTTTTTCTATGAATGCTTTTTCTCAGTCTATTACAGACGATGAAAAAGATATCCTTATACTGCAGGATACCCGCTCGCTTGGGGAAAATAACAAACTCCTGAATTACCTGAATTCAAAAGAGGAAAATACTGTGATTAAGACGCTTTATGCGATTGCAAATATTGCTGACGAAAACACGGTTGATAAAACGGGAGAAATGCTGACAAATTCAAATCCGAAAATCCGTTCCGCAGCTGCGTTTGCACTCGGGCAGATTCCCTGCATTTCTTCAATAAATTATTTATCACAGGCTCTTGGAAATGAAAAAGACCCCGCTGCCTTGATTTCAATTCTCAATGCTCTTGGAAAGACCGGTTCGGAAACAGAACTCGGGCAAGTCGTAAATCTGTATTCGGATGATAATAAAATACTTTCTGCAAAAGCAATTTCGATAGCAAGATTTGCCATAAGGAAAATAAGAAATGAAAATTCTGTATCTTTTTTGAAGATACTCGCAAGTACATCACAGGACGCTGAAGTTCTTAAGGGAACTGCCTATGCACTCTGGCGCACGGCGGATAAAGATTTGCTGCAACAGGCACGAAACGAAATATTAAATATGCTTAATTCTACTGAGCCTGAAATCAGGATGTGGGCAGTAAACGCACTTTCAAGACTCGTTGATGTAAATGATATTAACCTGTTGCTTGAGAATATCAAAACAGAAAGTGACTGGAGGGTAAAAATTAATATCCTTAATTCACTGGTACTGTATAAAACTGTTTCCGATGATTTCCTTGATAAAAAGTTAATCAGTACAATTGATATACTCCTTATCGACCAAAATCCGAATGTAAAATTAACCGCGTTGAACATTCTAGGAAGTTTATTTTCAGACCAAAAGGATAAGAATAAGAATACGGGCGATGTGAAAACAATACTTGAAAAATATTTCACACCGGATAACGATTTCGACTGGCAGGAAGTTGGTGAGGCGGTGAATTCATACGGAATGATTTTCAAGGATGATGGAAAAGAAACTTTATTCAGATTTTTATATGAATCTGATGATTATGACGTGAAACCTTTTATCGTAAGAGCATTTGGTTACTTTAATGATGCAATGGTTTACAGGGAAGTACGGGATTCAATTTCTTCTGAGGTGAAAAGATACGGTACAAAATTTAATGTAGATAACACTAAACTTATAGGAAGCAAAGATCTGCTCAGGCTTTACCGTGCATTTGTTGAAATGATAACTATGCTGGATGATAAGCTTGATGCGGAAAACCTGAATATTGCAAGATTGATATACTCTGAATTCACCGGTTCAAAGGATCCTATGCTGGTATCCCTCTGCCTGAATGCTCTGAAAGACAGTCTTTATCTCGACTATCGCGAAGAGACAAATGCTATTATTAGTTTCGATTTTGGAGAGCTGAATGAAAATTCTGACTTTGATGTGATGTTACTTTTTATAGATTCTTTCGGTGAAATGAAATCAGCGAATATTGTCGATGTATTAGAAAAAAAACTCTCTTCGGACAAATACGAAATTGCATCAGCATCTGCAAAGGCTCTTGAAAAAATCACGGGAAAAACTTATAAAACCACGGCAAAAGTTTATACGGATTTTGACTGGGATATGCTTCAGAAAATATATCAGAACAGATATATTACTATTTACACAGATGCCGGGGATATGAAACTGGAACTCTATCCGGAAATTGCACCTTTTACCTGTATCAATTTTGTAAAACTTGCACAAAAGAATTTTTTCAGAGGTTCAATATTTCATCGTGTTGTCCCTAATTTTGTAATACAAGGCGGCGACCCTACAAATTCAGGCGAAGGAGGTCCCGGATACAGCATTAGAAGTGAGTTTTCGGATTTTTCATTTGTCCGCGGAGTGCTTGGAATGGCTTCGTCAGGGAAAGATACTGAAGGAAGTCAGTTCTTTATAATGCATTCTCCGCATTATCATCTTGACGGCAAATACACTTCTTTCGGGATTGTTAAAGAGGGTTTTGATGTTATAGATAATGTGATATATGGAACAACCGTCGAAAAAATACAGTTTTAATCAAATTGCTTTAAACAGAAATAAAAGAAATTATTTATTAAGTTTAAAAACTTAATTATTAAAAAAGGAGAAATAAAATATGTTATCACAAAAACTTCAGGATGCTTTTAATTTACAAATCAATAAAGAGTTGGCTTCGGAATATATTTATCTTTCAATGGCGGCTTACTGTTATTCTCAGGAGATGGACGGTGTAGCAAACTTCTTCATGGTACAGACGCAGGAAGAGCATTTCCATGCAATGAAGATGTTCAACTTCGTAAATGACAGAAGCGGAAAAGTACTTTTAAAACCTATTGAAGGTCCGCCCACAGAATTCAAATCAATTATTGATGCGTTTGAAAAAACTCTCGAACACGAACAATTCATAACAAAATCGATAAATGAACTGATGGATATTTCTTTAAAAGAAAATGATCATGCCGCTTCGAGCTTTTTGAAGTGGTACGTTGATGAGCAGGTAGAGGAAGAGTCAAACGTGAACAAAATATTGAGCAAACTTAAACTCATAGGCAATGATGGACAGGGATTATTAATGATTGATACCGAACTCGCCGCAAGGGTGTTCACTCCTCCCGCAGCAGGTGGATAAGAAAATTGTAAGTCCGAACCTTGATTTACAGGATTTAAGGATTTACTTGATTAAAAAAAGTTCGTGATAATCTTTTAATCCTTTAATCAAGTTTCAGACTTTGTTCAGAATTTATTATTGTGTACTCTTTTAAACTCAAGACTTTTGGAGCCAAAATTGATTAACAAACCTACTTCCATATTATAAGCTTCCAAATAATTAATTGCCTGAGCTAAATGTACATCTTCTAATTTTATTATTGCTTTTAGTTCGACCATTATCAGACCTTCTACAAAAAAATCTACTCTTCTCGAGCCTATGTTTTGTTCAAATTAATGGTTTTCTTGATTAAGAAATTTCTCATGATAATCTTTTAATCCTTTAATCAAGGTGCAGACTTTTTATAAGTTACTTACCAGTTACAAACTTCGATAAATTAATTGCTTTACTTACAAGTCCGAGTAATGTGATACCCATTTGCTGGTTGCTTTCTACAACGGTTCCGAGTATCAGGTTTTCTGATGCACTACCTGTAGTTTTTTTATAGTTGACAACCCAAAGGTCATTCGGAAAACCTAACAGATTCGTAATATAAAAAGGCAAATTAAGAGTTCCTGCAGCAGGTATTAAAAACATATTCACCGTTTTTGAAGTAATTGTACCCGTGAAAAAGCTGTTTCCGTTTATGGAACTGCTGCTTGGAACAAACGAGGAATTAAATTTGATTACGGGATTGGATACATTGGCGTATGCAAGAGAAGTATCACTATCAACCAGGGCTGAGCTTGATGTTACGATTTTAAAGCTTGAGTTGTTTATCAGTGATATTGCTCCTGATACAATATTCCTTGCTGAGGTATCGGCTATCAGCCCTAATATTGTTCCCATACTGAAAATTTTTGTCAGTTCTATGCAGTTCCTTGCACCGGGAGTAGGGTCGGGAGTATAAACGGCAAGTGTATCAGTACCGGGTTTTTTAAAAACATAAATCCAGGCTCCCAGGCTATTCGGATCCGAAAATCCGGAAATTATAGAAATATCCGTTCTGCCTTTATCTGTACCTTCGAATATTACATTCTGCCCGAGAACCAAAACTAATTGTGCACTCGGACCGTATCTTCTGACTGCTTGTGCGTTTGCGGAGTCGAGCCTGTCTTTTGCAGTAACTTTGTTGTAAACTAAGTCAGTAATTACATCAACTGCATTATTGCAGGATGTAAGACTGACCGACAGTGTCAAAGCAAAAGTTAATAATACGAAATAAATAATTTTATTCTTCATTAATAATTCCTTTTCAATTTAATTGTTAGTAATTTAATTTAATGCAATAAATTTATAACTTAAAGTCATAGTTTTAACGGTTATATAAATTAATTGTTCCAATATATGAAACATTTTATAGTGGAAATAGTTTACACAAAGCCGATAGAAGAAATAATGAAAATCTCATCTTTACATCGTGAGTATTTGAAAACCGGATATGATACAGGATTACTTTTGTTTTCCGGCAGGCGAACTGACCAAAAAGGCGGAATGGTGGTTGCAAGGGCTGAATCTGAAAGAGAAATTACTGAATTCTTCGGCAAGGACCCCTTTGGACTGAATAATGCAGCGGAATATAAAACAACGGAATTCGGTCCGGTGCTTTATCAGGATTGGATGAAGGATTGGGTAGAAGGAAAGTGAAAAAAAGTTTTTTCATCTTTGTCGCAATATTGTTTTCGTTAAATACTGTTTTTTCGCAGGATTTCAAACTCGAGCCTCCCGTAAAAGGAATGTATCACGGGGCTTTCCCGAATATGGGTGCAACGGAGGATAGCGTAACGAAAGAAAGAATACTCGGCTTCGATTCACTTACGGGAAATCACTTGGTATGGGTTTATTTTTCGAATAACTGGTTCAGGGGAATCAAATTCCCGAAAACCGAAGTTGAGTTGATTTCAAGCCTTGGAAAAATTCCGTTTATAAGAATGATGCCACGTAGTGATTTTATAGAAAATGCTCCCGATCCGGTTTACACACTGCAGAAAATAATCGACGGAATATTTGACAAAGAATTTATTCAATATGCAAAAGATGCGAAAGAAACAAAATCTCCCTTAATGATAGAATTCGGATGTGAAATGAATGGCGACTGGTTTTCGTGGAACGGGAAATATAACGGCGGCGGAAATAAGAAAGAATACGGCAATCCGAAAAAATACGACGGTCCCGAAAGATTCCGCGATGCCTACAGACATATTATAGATATATTCAGAAACGAAGGAGTGAATAATGTGACGTGGGTATATCACGTAAACAGTAATTCTATACCTAAAAAAAAGTGGAATACAATGCGGGCTTATTATCCCGGTGATGATTATATTGACTGGATTGGAGTGAGTATTTACGGAGCTCAGGTACCGGATGAAAGAGAAAAAGAGTTTACGGATATTATGGATGAATGTTATGATGAGATTTGTAACGTTTCAGAAAACAAACCCCTTGCAGTTCTTGAATTCGGAGTGATTGAAGATCCCGGGATAGTTAATAAACCGGAATGGATTCGGAATGCACTTCAATCACTGATAAACGAAAGATATCCGCGAATAAAAGCAATCAGTTACTGGAATTCAAAATGGCAGAATGAAAACGGAAGTATTTCCGATATGCGTTTGGATTCCTCGCCGGAGAGCATAGAAACTTACAAAAAACTAATTAATGATGATTTCTTCAAACCGGAGGTCGTTTTAATTAAATAATAGAAGTGTTAAATTATTACATTCATGATTTGGAACAATTTTACTACAAATATGTTAAAGATAATAAATACCGGATTATTATACACCGGGATAAAAACAAGATCGATACCGGAATTTCAAAAAAATAGCGGCTGGTTCTCAATCTGAATTCTGTGGAAATATTTGGTTATGAAAATTAATTTTTTTTATTTAACTTTTTATCAAATAAAACTTGAAAGGAGACACAAATGATTAAAAGAACATTGACCATTTTATCTTTTGTTTTTGTTCTATTTTTAATTTCCAAAACTTCGTTCTCGCAATCACTATATTTCTGCGAAGGAGTAGATGACAATGGAAATGCAATTGGTGCGAGCAGCACCTTTTATATTCCGAGCGGCGGCGGATATTTCTATTTTCTTATAAAATTGCCGTATGAAATCGGATGCTCGTATGTAGCGTATGAACTATATGATGTGGACTATAACAACTACGAAACATATAACACCACAATAGACCACACAGGATTAACGAGTAGCTGGGTTTGGTTCTGGAAAAAAGTTACATTCTATTCACCAGGTTATTATCACGTTTATGTAAGAGATTGTTTTAATTATACGATCACAGATGCATATCTGACAGTTAAGTACAAATAATAATCTCCCGCTATTGGGGGCGGTTTTTAATATTAATCTTACTTATATAGTTTTTAAAAAGAACTTCAATCTTATATTGTTTGTTCGGAAAAGAAAGGTTAATTTTATACTGCCCCTTATTTTATATAAAAATACTTTCATATGAAAACGAGAATTGAATATTTAATTTTTGCTTCACTTGCATTATTAAGCATCACTTTTTCCTCCTGCCGGCAAAACAACGAAACCGGTAAACCCAATACGGGAAAAGATACTGTCGTTTTTAATGACACTCTTCACATGACGGGTGACAGTACTGATATTTATGGTAAAGGTTATTTTAAATATCAGGACACAATTGATAACTGGCATATGGGATTTAGTATTCCAAGGGATAGTATTTATAAAGTAGAAAACCTGAAAGAATTTGAGAGATTAAATCTCCTTATCCGTACAAATCCTGCAATACCGGGACCTTATCTTGACAGGGGCAATCATTTTCAGAACATTAATAAATACAGGGAAGCTATCGACGATTACAACCGTTACATTGCGGTTGTTCCCGATAATCAATCCGCTTATCAGAACAGAGGAACGGCTCACCAACGATTGAAAAATTATGATTCCGCCCTGATGGATTATTCAAAAGTTATAGAATTAAAACCGCGGGATACAATTGCTTTCTTTAACAGGGGGGTTGTGTATGAGACCATCGATAATCCCTGGCAGGCAATAAGAGAATATGATTCGGTTATAATAATAGATCCGAGACTTGCAAAAGGATATTATAATCGCGGCGGTGCTTATGTGACGATCAAGAATTACGAAAAGGCAATTAAAGACTTCGAAAAAGCGATAGACTTAAATCCGAAATACAAAGAAGAATTAATGCCAAAAATTGCCGCTATGAAAAGAAAACTCTGATAAATTTACCTGTACCTAAAGCTCCAGGTTCCGGAGGTTAATACTTCAAGCAGGTATGCCTTTGTTTCCGGCACTTCAAATGTTCTCTGTATTGAAAAATCTCCTTCGCCTTTGGCAATTTCAAATACAGAATCTCCCTGAGTAGTTTTCAGCAGAAAGAGATATTTTCCGTCACTTTTGTGGTCAACCTCAAAAATAGCCGCACCTTTATTCAGGGCTATCGTTTGTGTCATATTCCCTTTTACATCATTATAAGCAAGGCGATATTGAAGTTTTTTCTCAGAAGCTGCTTCTTCAGTCCCGTTTCTCGAAGAATCGTAATTGATATTTTTCTTTATGATCAAATATCCAATGAAAAGTGCTACAAGTGTCATGAACACTACCAATGTTATTACTGCCTTTTTTCCCATAGTTTTTTTTTATAGACTTAAAATAAATAAATTAAAACAAATCATCAAGATTTATAAACTAAACAAAAAATGCCACCGGAAACTCAACGGTATTTTAAAAATCCTGCTTTCGGCAAATATTTTTACTTTATAAGTATCCCTCCAAAAAGAGAGGAGGGCTTTGATTAAATAACTATCGTTATTTAATCATCAGCATTGATTTTGAAAGAGTAATATTACCCGAAGTAAGTTTGTAGAAATATACACCGCTTGAATAATTCACTGCACTCCAGGTTACAGCATTCTTTCCCGGTTCAAGTTCTTTATCAACAAGTGTGGCTATTTCTCTGCCGAGATAATCATATACTTTCAAAGTAACTTTTGATTTTGACGGAACATTAAACTCAATTATCGTAAAGGGATTGAATGGATTCGGATAATTCTGCATTAATTCAAATTCCTTTGGTAAATTGTTTTCGTTTCCCGAAATTCCCGAAATAGTCGATCTTAACTGCACATTCAAAATTGTGGTTGAATCAATTTTTGCATATACGCCAGAGATGGTCTTTGAATAATATCCGGGAGAAGAAAAAGTCAGGGGATATGTTCCTGTAGCTATAAATCTATGATAATCACCGCTGACCGAATCGGAATAGACCCAGGAACTATCGGTATCATGACCCGAGATATATACTTTTGCTTTTAGTTTTGTCCCTGTAATTGAATCCGTTACAATACCTCTGACACCATATAAAGATTCTTTAATATAGTTCAGGAATGACTTGTGGATATTATTCCAATATGTCGGAAGTGTCGAGGCAGCAGGCATTTTGTTACTCGAAATTTCACACGTGATTTCCCTTCCGTACCGGAAATAGGTCATGAAGTCCTGTCTTCCTCCTGTTACTCTATACCAGGCATATCCATCAACTACTCCGGGATAGTTGGGATAACCGAGATTATCAGCCATATAACTCGGAGCAATTAAATGAACAGTATCTACAAAATGTTTTCCTACCTGAATGTACCAGGAGTCATCAGCGGGATACCTTGACCAGGTATCCCAGGGATAATTAAAAACCTGTGCACCGCCGTGAAAATTCATTGATAAGTTGAAATAGTTTGCTGTTGCAAGATTCATAAAGTTGACCGTTTCTGTTTGCCAGGAATTACCATCCGGATGCAGTCCTGCTGCGGGGTCAGGATAATTTCTGTTAAGGTCTATGGAATTTGCGTTTCCCCTTGTAGCACCGGTCACTGTATTGTTTCCGCCGTGATATGTTCCGTCGGGATTAGCAAGCGGATTTATCCAAATTTCCACATTCTGCAATAAACTTGTAAGTTGCGGATTTACACCATACGATTTAGAGAGAGTATCAATTAGTCTTAACATCAAAACGTAACCGGTAATTTCATCACCATGTATACTTGAAGTGAACATAAAACGTGGTTTTGGTTTTCTTACATTAACGCTGTCGGTTATTTTTATGAAATATATATTTCTTGTTCCCGAAGCAGTGGGTCCGATATTAACCAACTTACATATTCCGGGATAATTAATTTGGAATCCGTTCATCATTGTTACATACTCGTCATAAGTCGGATAAACATCCCATGCTTTAATCTGGTCAAGATTATCGCTCATTGTCAATCCTGTTGCTGTTTCAGAAGGAAGCTGAAGCAATTCAAAACTATAACCGAGTTTTACAAAATCATTAAATTCATTCTGATTTGCATAAGCATATACATCATTCCCTTTAACATTATCTATAGAAATAATTTTTGTCAGAGTATTTATTTCGTTTTTAGAAAATATTTGGAACTTAAAATAAATTTCACCTTTTTCTTGAAAATATTTTTCAATTTTTTGAAGTGTTGGTTGTGGAATTTCTTTTTGCTGGGCAAAAACTAAAGAGATTGTAAGTAATAAACTCAATACAATCAGGAAAGTAAACTTTCGCATATAAAAACGATTAAATTATGTAAACTTTAAGTTACTTCAAAAAAATAAAACTTTCTATTCAAAAAGAGAGAACCTTCGAATTTGATACTCTCATTTCGTTAATTATGTAGATTTCGTATGGATTTTTAACTTTCGTTTTAAAAGTAGCTTTCTGATTTCTTCAGAATATTCTTTTCTTCGTTTGAATATACTGCATACTCAAATCCGCCCCTTACTGAAAATGCCCCATACTCACCATTTTTATTTAGTGCAAGGAACCCAACCTGGAAGTCCTCCGCAATTTTAAACTTTTTGTTTCTGAGGATTCTATCAACAGCTTCTTTGCATGCCCCCAGCGGTGAATAATCCTGCCTCATCATTTCCACTACCGTATGACTTCCGGCTATTCGTATCACCTCTTCTCCGATTCCGGTTGACGTAGCGGCACCTACTTGATTATCGACAAACAATCCCGCACCTATTATAGGAGAGTCTCCTACTCTGCCGTGAATTTTCCAGCTGAGCCCGCTTGTCGTGCAGGCACCGGAAAGATTTCCGTTTGAGTCAAGGGCTATCATACCGATAGTATCGTGATTGGAGTCAATATCTTTAGGTTTATAATTTGAATTCTTAAGCCACTCTTTCCATATTTGTTCAGATTCGGGAGTCAGGAGATTTTCTTTCTTAAAACCATTTTCAAGTGCAAACTGCTGAGCCCCTTCCCCTACAATCATTATATGCGGAGTTTTTTCCATTACCAACCGTGCAACAGAAATCGGATGCATAATATTCTCAATGCAAGCAACAGAGCCGCAGTTTGCATATTCATCCATTATGCAAGCATCAAGCGTAACGTGTCCGTCACGGTCAGGTAAACCGCCGTATCCCACAGACCTGACGTTCGGGTCACCTTCGGGAATCTGAACACCTGTTTCCACTGCGTCCAATGCTCTTCCGCCGGAGTTTAAAACCTTCCATGCCTCTTCGTTTGCGGGTACTCCGAAACTCCAGGTGGAAAGCACAATCGGCTTCGTTGTTTTTCCGCTGAATGATTTTGTGAAAGCAAAAGATTTTCCGAACGGCAAAAGTGCCGCCATTAGCGATGTTACTTTTATAAATTGTCTTCTTGTTCCCATAAGAGTAGTTTAATATTTTTTATAGAAAAGTTTATAAAAAAAACATTATTTTAATTTTTTATTTTTTTCCAGAGACTCTCTTTTAATCTTATTTTTAAATTTGATTATTTTATCCAGTAATTTTTTATCCGAAGTTGCAAGGATTTTTATTGCAAGCAGTGCTGCATTCTTTGCATTGTTGATTGCAACTGTTGCAACAGGTATGCCGAAAGGCATCTGTACGATTGACAAAAGAGAATCGAGACCCCTCAGTGCCTTGCTCTCTACCGGCACGCCAATTACAGGTAGTGGTGAATATGCGGCGCTCATACCGGGCAGATGTGCAGAACCACCCGCTCCTGCTATTATCACTTTTATTCCGCGTTTGTATGCGTTCTTTGAATAGCTCGCCATAAAATCAGGCGTTCTGTGAGCGGAAGCTATTTTGATTTCATAAGCCACTCCGAAATCACCGAGAATTTCTGCTGCCTGTTTCATTACGGGCATATCAGAGTCTGAGCCCATAATGATTCCAACTGATGGTTTCTTCATTTTAATTTCTCCCGATAACTAAAATTGTTAAATCGTCCTTTTGAGGTGTATTCTTTGTGTGTTCGTTAACACACTTTTGCAAACTTTCAAGGAGTTTATCCGAAGATAAATCGGCATTTGAGTTTAAATAATTTTCGATCCGCTCAAATCCGAACTCGCGCTTTGCGGGATCCATTGCCTCTGATAAACCGTCTGTATAAAAAATTAGTTTATCGTTTTTTTTGAATTCAAAAATAACCTCACTTTCGCCTTCGTTTTGTTCGAGTATATCCATTGCGCCGAGTGTGAGTCCGTGTTTTTTAATCTTAAAAAGTTCGTTTGATTCTCCCGATATTTTATAGGGCGGAAGATGTCCTGCATTGAAAAGAGAGCAGGTATTTTCTTTAATATCGATAACTGCAAAGATTGCCGTAACAAACATCCGGCGGTTCTGAGTTTTGCGTATCATTCTGTTGAGTTTGTTAAACACTTCACGTGGATTGGATGTATCCTCCAGAATTAAATGCATGCAGCTTCTTAAACCGGATAGCAGAAGCGCACTCACGACTCCATGCCCTGATACATCGCAGATAAATATTCCGGTCTTGTTTTCCGATATCTTGAAATAATCGAAATAGTCTCCGCCGACTTCTGTTGCCGGTATTGAAACAGCAGAGATTTCTATATCATCAATCTTTGCATTCCTCTCGGGCAGCATTGATAACTGCATTTCCCGTGCGTAGTTCAGTTCTTGTTTTATCCTGATGCTGTCTGAATGCCTCGTTTGTAAATAATCATATTGCTTGTAGAATTTCTTCCGGTATTTTGATTCGGACAGGAGCGCAATCGAACAGAATATCACGGAAAATACTAAGTTGGGTATATTGCCGGAGGAAATATTTCCTTTAAAAATAAACTGAACTGCAAAAGTCAGCCCGAATCCTATAAGGAAAAGCTGGATTAATTCGTTTCGAGTAAGCCTGAAAAACAGAATTGACAAACAAAACAAAAATATAATATCGGTGTAAGAATCTGAATTTACTTTTGTATCGATAGTAATATCCGGCTCATCATCGTTTGATTCTTTTTGAATTTTTGTTTCAAGGGGCTTTGGGGGTATTTCCTTTGTGATATTTACTGATTCCTTCACCGGTTTGGAAATATCGGCTAAAAAGTGGACAAGCATAAAAGCTGCCATAAAAGAAATCAGGAAAATATAAACTGCTCTCCGTACATTTTTTTTTGAAAAAATGTTTCCGAAAAATATTCGAAGTGAAAGAGGAGCGAGGAACGCAAGTAAACTGAAGATAGATGGGAGTGAAAGAAATCCGAATTCAACGATATATACGATTGTAGTGATCATAAATATTCCCGACACTATAATCAGTATATAACTTAACGATTTTAAATTCTTATCGTCCGAATACCCGTTTAACGCTTCCTCTTTGGGCAGCTGTAAATATTTTTCAAAACTTAAGGATAGATCCAAAATTCTTATTATACTTATTTATTTCTGCTCTTTGTATTCGTCCGGCAGCTTTCCGCCTGCTCCGAAAAAGAATTCCTGCATCTGGTCCAGGAATATCTTATCTGTTTCGGGCGAAGTAAGGTCAAGCCTGTATTCATTTACGACCATTTTAAAATAATCGAGAAACATTTTAAATCCTTCTTTCGATACATTATCAAACACTTTTTGCCCGAGCTCACCCTGTACCGGGAGTCTGTTCAGACCGGGAAGGTCTTTTTTTAATTTTACACAATGTACGATTCTTGGTTCTGCCATTTTATTGCTTTATTTAGAAATATCTTTTATTCTTTCTTCCGGAAGATTGTTTATTATTTTTGAATTCTCAATCTGTTCTATTATAATATCCCTGTCAATCAAATTGGTATCGGTAAAATTAATCGTCTCTTCCACATCCCCGAAAAATTTCTTGAACTGTCCTGCCATATAATTATTTGTAGAGATTGAATAAGTTTTCTCTTCTGATACCTCTGCACCTCCGACTTTTACACTCACAAGAAAATCATCCGCACCGGTTTTTGCTTTTGAAAGATCATATTCAATTAAAATGCCTGAAACAATCAGTAAATCAGGCGTTTCACCGGGATTTTCCTGAACTCTTTGCTTAATGTTGTTACGTATCATTTGCAATAAAGTTTTACCCGACACGTTTACAACATTGATAGTATTTCCAAAGGGGGAAATTTCCCATATATCTTTCAGTGTGACGTTTCCTTTCGGGAGGTCTTTTCTTATTCCGCCGGAATTAAGAAAACATACATCAGTATTTGTTTTTATTCTGGTGGCATCTGCGATATATTGCCCCATATTGCTTTCTTTCGTTCTGCCTCTTGTCCAGTCAACTTCAAGAACTGCAATCACTCTTGACAGCTCTTTATCTGTTTCTGCAAGCATATTATCCACGATCTGCTTTGCATTTGCATCGTTTATCGCCGGGTCTTCCTTTGTTTCAATAAGTTCGCCTGAATACGACACAACTGTGTCTTTTTGCGTATCTACCTTCAAATCGAGTTTTCCGAGATATCTTCCGCTGTGTCCTGCCTGAACAATTAAAACACCATTTACGACTTTTGGTTTGGATAAAGCGGTGTGTGAATGTCCGCCGACAATTATATCCACATCTCCGTAATATTTTTCGGCTAACTTAACATCTTTATCAACGCCTTCATGGGAAAGCAGCACTATCAGGTTACATTTTTGATTTTTAAGATATGCGATATCCGCAACAAGGATCGAGTCAGTGTTCAGCATTCTCAAACCTTTAACATTGCTGACAACCACAAGCCCGAATAAATCATCCGGGGCAAGTCCGATAATTCCTACTTTTACACCTTCGACATCTTTTATCAGGAAAGGTTTTCCGAATGTGAAATTAGTGTATTCAGAAAGTACATTACCGCAGAGATAGTTAAAATTTGCAAGCATCAGATCCGAGTCTAAAGCATTAATTCCGTAATCGAATTCGTGATTTCCGATTTCGAATGCATCAAGATTATACAGGTTCAGAAGTTCTATCTGTGATTTACCGCGTGTGATAGATGAAATTGGTGTTCCCTGAAAATCATCACCTGCATGCAGAACGAGTGAGTTTTTGTTTCTGAATTTATTTAAATATCCCAGCACTCCTGAAGTTCCGCCGATATTGTAAGGGTCGCCATTTTTCGGAGAATATTTGTAAGGGTTATTTTTCGCATGAAAATCGTTCCAGTGGAGTATATTAATTTCTTTCACGATGTTTCCGCTTGTGAAGGCTTTCTTCATATTTGTCTTGCGGGAATCTGTGTTCTGCGCCAGAAGGGGAATAGCACATAAGAATATTAAAATAAATAAAATTTTACTTTTCATTTTTTGGTGTTTTAGATTATTTATAAAAATACTTAATGATAAAGTAAAAATGAATGTAAAAATAGACAAACAGACAATGAGTAATGAATCACTGAAAAAACTGATTAAACAGATTTCGCTGAAAGAGCAAAACATCCCCCTCTATCCACCTTTAAAAAGGGGGAATATAAAACCTATTGTTATACTTTCCCACAGTTGAAACCGTGGGTTGGGTTTGCGATTCGAAGGATGCCTTCGAATCGAGGGGTACAAAGGTTACAACGCTGGAACATTGTAACCAGAGGAGAAAAAAAGTGGCAGTGGCAGGAGCAGTTGCAAGTTGCAGGAGCAGTTGCAGGAGCAGTCGTAGATTACGATTGGAAGAACTGGATGACCCAGAGGGTGCCCGGTAATGAGGGAACGCAGAGTCTTCTCAGAATTGATAATCGATTGATCCGAGAAAGACTCTGCTGAAAAAAAGAGAAGGGAAACCCCCCGGCCCCCCTTTGAAGAAAAGGGGGGATTTAGGAGGATGTACTTTTCCTCTCGTTAGAATGGCATACCCCGAATTTTCATAACTCTTCGACCTATCGCGATTGAATCGGAATAAACTCAGGGGAAAGAAAATTAATTTAGTAACCTCTACTATTTAATCAGCATTAATTTTTTTATGTCTGTAAAAGCCTGTCCCGAACCCTCGGGATCTCCCACAACGATTCTATAAAAATACACTCCACTTGCAAGATTACTGCCATTAAAATTCACAGTGTAAAAACCTGCGGGTTTTTGTTCGTTAACGAGCGTCATCACTTCCCTTCCGCTGATATCGTAGAGTTTCAACGATACCCTGCTGTCATACGGTAAATTAAAATCAATCTTCGTTGCCGGGTTAAACGGATTGGGATAGTTCTGCGATAATTCAAATTTCTTCGGAACTCCGATTTTAATTACTCCTTCAAGATTGTGATATGCAAAATTTCCGTTGTAATCAGTTTGTTTAAGCCGGTATTTATATTTTCCGGTAGAGATTATTTTCCCTATTTTGAAAATTTAGTTTTATTTACATCTTTTCTATTCAGTTACATCCTAAATAAATTACAATTAAACAATGTACGTATAAACAAGTTTAAAAATTTCTATTTATACTCATTTGCAATAAATACAAATTAAAAGTTTTCCTTATAACGCTATATGGAATTTGTGAGTATTGATTAATGCTGTAAAGTTAACAGTATTCTTTTTATAAATCAAATAAAATAATCGTTAATGAAAGCCGGGATTTTTTTACATTCCAAAACAGGGGGGTTGTTTGAAAACCGGATTTTCGAATAAAGTATTTGGGCTAAAGCCCGGTTTCAGGATACACACACCCCTGCAGTAAACGGCAGGGAAATTAATGCGAAATTATAACAACCCCTTTTTATTTCCTCCCGGCAAAATCGTTATTTACATTTTTTTGACATTAATTTTACATTTTGATGACATTCGGGAAAATCATACTGTTTAATTTTACAACAAACATTTTTAAATTTTTCAGTTTAATGAGGTTAATAATTTAGATATTTTAAGAAAAAAAGATTATGACAACAGCAGAAACAATATATAAGGGAGAACTAAGAACTATTGCAAAACATATCCGTTCGGGAATTGAAATCATCACAGACGCTCCCGTTGATAATCACGGAAAAGGCGAAGCATTCTCTCCGACCGACCTTATTGCCACTGCACTTGGCTCGTGCATGCTTACCATTATGGGACTCGCCGCTAAAACACACAACTTTAATATAGATGGAACAAGACTTGAAATAACAAAAGTAATGGCGGAGAATCCCCGGAGAATTTCGGAAGTTGTAATTGATTTTACGTTCCCGCACAAGAACTATACAAAAAAAGAAAAACAAATTATCGAGCACTCGGCGAGAACATGTCCCGTCAGCCAAAGTCTCCATACAGATTTAAAACAAACACTTAATTTTAATTTTTAATTAAACCAATAATTAAGGGAAATTATGAAAAAAATTATTGTTATATCAGCATATTTACTGTTACAAACATTTCTGCTTTGCAGCCCGGCAACTTCGCAGGTTAACACGGAAAACCTTATTGTTGGTAATCATTATACAATTTATATCAGCAGTAATTATAAACTCGAAGGTATAATTACGGAAAAAGACTCGGTTAGTTGTGTAATAAAAACAGATGATAATAAAACGTACAAAGTAAAGTTTAATCAGATTACGCAAATCGAAAACAACGAAAAAGTTTCAAAGGATTTAAAAGATACAGCCACTTATTATACGGTTACAACAAAAGACGAAAACGAAATAGACGGAAGAATTGTTAATTCCGATTCAACTCATCTCTATTTGATAACACCCTCCGGTGTGGAAATAAAAATTCCGCGTGATAAAATTGTAAGTATTGAAAAAGCTAAAAGCGAAGTATTCGAAGGGAAAGTTGTTACGAATGACCCTAACCTATCGAGATTGTTTGTTGCACCTACAGCAAGACCTATTGGCAATGGAAGAGGGTATTTCTCTGCGGCGGAAATTTTCTTTCCGATGCTTGGTATTGGTATCACGGATTACGCTTCGCTTTCTTTAGGGATGACGCTTTTCCCCGGAGGCGTCGGACAACTGTTTTACGGAAATATAAAAGTAACACCCGTCCAGACAAAAGAATTTTATGCAGCGGCTGGTTTTTTATATACCGGCATTACTTCGGGCAGCGGTTGGAATGCAGGCATTTTATATGGTGTTGGCACTGCCGGTAATAACAATAATTCTATCTCTTTCGGGGCAGGGCTGGCTTTCCAAAGAGAAAAGAAAAATTATTACACATTTGATCCGTATTTTAACTATTCGAGTTATGAAAAAACCGAAGTATCTACATCGGGTATTTTAATGCTCGGTGGTGAATTAAGGGCAGGAAAAAATGTGAAGCTTATTACAGAAAACTGGGTCTTCCTTGAAAAAGATGCTCCCACTTTATTAAGTGTAGGTTTAAGATTTTTCGGAACAAAAGTTGCCGGAGATTTCGGTTTGGTCTTTTTCCCCACGATCGATCTTGAAGTTTTACCGTTTATACCATATTTGAGTTTTACATATAATTATTAAAACACGTTACAACGCAGAGCATTGTAACGAGAGGTATATCACAACCCCCTTTAATCCCCCTCCGAGCAGATGCAGGAGCAGTGGCAGATGCAGGAGCAGTGGCAGATGCAGGAGCTGTGGCAGAGGCAGATGCAGGAGCTGTGGCAGAGGCAGGAGCTGTGGCAGAGGCAGGAGCAGTGGCAGAGGCAGGAGCGGTGACAGAGGCAGATGCAGGAGCAGTGGCAGTGGCTGGAGCAGAGGCAGATGCAGGAGCAGTGGCAGTGGCTGGAACAGAGGCAGATGCGGCAACAGCTGCAGAACGGTAGACCATTGTAACTAGAGAGAACCTGACATCACGATGAAATTAACAAAGACTGAAACACGTTACAACGCAGAGCATTGTAACGAGAAGTATATCACAACCCCCTTTATTAAGGGGGAATTTATTAGTACGATGTGATTATGCCTAGCTGTTGAGTCGGTTTATCTCATCTCTGAGTTCTGCGGCTCGCTCGAATTCCAGATCTTTTGCGGCAGATATCATTTCTTTTTTTAACTGGTCTAAGAGCTCACGTCTCTGGTCATCTGTTATTTTCTTAAAAAGCGGGTCAGTAATCATACTCAAACTCGTTTTTTTTAGCTTCTCTTTTTTCTTTTTTTCCATCTGGGAAGAACGTGAATCGGCAACAATGGTGGCAGACATTATCTCTTCATAGGTCTTGTATATAGTGGTCGGAGTTATGTTGTTGGCAGTATTATATTCTTCCTGCAGTTTTCTGCGGCGAGTGGTTTCTTTTATAACCTTATCCATAGAATCAGTCACTCTATCCGCATACATAACCACAAGCCCGTTTGCATTCCTTGCTGTTCTTCCTGCAGTCTGAAGCAGCGATTTTTCAGAGCGCAGGAACCCTTCCTTGTCGGCGTCAAGAATAGCAACTAGGGAAACTTCCGGAAGGTCAAGTCCTTCACGTAAAAGGTTTACACCCACAAGCACATCGAATTCCCCAAGCCGTAAACCTCTGAGAATTTCGACCCTGTCCATAGTCTCGACCTCCGAATGCATATATTTTACCCTGATGCCTATTCCTTCAAGATAGTCCGTAAGGTCCTCGCTCATTCTTTTTGTGAGAGTTGTAACAAGAACTCGCTCGCCTTTTTCGCTTCGCTTCCTTATTTCTCCTATCAGGTTATCTATCTGGTTTTTAACGGGACGCACCTGTATCTCGGGGTCAAGCAAGCCCGTAGGTCTTATTATCTGCTCTACAACCACACCTTCACTCTTATCAAGTTCGTAAAACCCGGGTGTAGCACTAACAAACACTACCTGCTTTATCACATTTTCCCATTCTTCGAATGTCATTGGTCTGTTATCGAGTGCAGAGGGCAGCCTGAAACCGTGCTCTACAAGCGTTTTCTTCCTCGACCTGTCCCCGTTATACATTCCGCGTATCTGAGGGACGGAGACGTGCGATTCATCCACCATTAAAAGAAAATCATCAGGAAAATAATCGAAAAGGCAGGATGGTCTTGAGTCCGGCTCTCTTCCATCCATATGGCGGGAATAATTCTCGATACCCGAGCAATAACCCACTTCTTTTATCATCTCAATATCAAAATTTGTTCTCTGCTCTATCCTCTGGGCTTCGATATATTTTTCTTCTTTTTGAAAATACTCTACTCTTTGCTGGAGTTCTTTTTGTATATTAAATATTGCACTTTCCACTTTATTCTGGTTCGTGATAAAATATTTTGCCGGATAAAGAGACACGCTCTCATCCCTTCTTACCACCTGCCCGTCGAGGCGGTTGATGTAACACAGATTTTCAACTTCATTTCCGAAAATATCTATGCGTATTCCTGTTTCATCTTCATAAGCAGGTATCACTTCTATCCTGTCGCCCCTTACACGAAATGTACCCCGTCTGAAATCAATGTCATCACGTATGTAATGAATATCAACAAGTTTCGTGAGAAGTTCTTTTCTTGTTATCTTTTGTTTCTTTTTCAGTACGAGTACCTGCTCGGCATATTCTTCGGGAGCTCCTATTCCGTAAATACAACTCACAGAAGAAACCACTATTACATCTTTTCTTCCTTCGAGAATGGAAGCTGTTGCTCTCAGCCTAAGCCTGTCTATTTCTTCGTTAATGGAGAGGTCTTTTGCTATATATGTATCCGTAGAAGGAATATACGCTTCCGGTTGATAGTAATCATAATAGGAAATAAAAAACTCAACCCTGTTTTCCGGAAAGAATCTCTTAAACTCTCCGTACAATTGCGCTGCGAGGGTTTTATTATGGCTCATTACAAGAACGGGTTTATTGACATTTTCAATCACCTTGGACATTGAAAAAGTTTTTCCCGAACCCGTAATGCCGAGGAAAGTCTGGTATTTATCGCCCCGGAGAATACCTTTCGTGAGCTGTTCTATGGCTCGCGGCTGGTCTCCGGTCGGCTGATAAGGTGCTGTTAATTTAAACTTCATAAGTGAAAAATTAATGTATAAAAAAATGAATACAAGTCAGAAAATAATTAATAATTTTATTCTTGTTGGTGATCCCGAAAGTCAGCGATTTTATAGCAGGTATTTATTAAACATAAAACGGCGAAATTTTATTATTATAAGAGAAAACTCATTGTGAATGTCTATGAATATATGACGTTTACGAAAATTGCATTATATTGTTATATA